>Ga0316188_10000049_pt1 | contig 35172 bp, 35 predicted proteins | sample Phiworburrow1_MG_FD_204933 | JGI IMG/M metagenome (GOLD analysis project Ga0316188, IMG submission 204933) | Coastal sediment microbial communities from Maine, United States - Phippsburg worm burrow 1 | ecosystem: Environmental > Aquatic > Marine > Coastal > Sediment | place: USA: Maine... | reverse complement strand
CGTCGCCACCACATCAGCCCGAATGGCGTCTATCGGGGCAAGAAGGTCATCGCGACCAAGAACGACGAATAAGTACTCGGCGAGCCGCCATCACCGGCCGACCGCGCGCCTACGCCCGGCAACCCAACCCCATGCCCCTGTCGCCGCACGCCAGCCCTGAGCGGCGGCCGGTGGGTGCCGCAGTGACGAGCCACCGGTGACGGTTCGCCTCGCCATCGACTGCATGGGCGGTGACCACGGCATTCCGGTCACGGTCCCGGCTTCCCTCGCTTTCCTCGCGCACCAGCCCGATGCAACGCTGCTGCTGGTCGGCCGCGAACCCGAGCTGAAGGCGGCCCTGCCCGGCCGCATTCCTGCGTCCATCGAGATCGTGCACGCCGACGAGGTCGTCGAGATGCACGATCCGGTGGCGGTGGCGCTGCGCGGCAAGCGCAATTCGTCGATGCGGCTCGCGGTCAACCTGGTCAAGGAGGGCCGGGCCGACGTCTGCGTCAGTGCCGGCAACACCGGCGCGCTGATGGCCATCGCCCGCTTCGTCCTCAAGACGCTGGACGGCATCGATCGCCCGGCCATCGCCGGCGTGATCCCGAACCAGAAGGGCGGAGTGACGACCATGCTCGATCTCGGCGCCAACGTCGACTGCGGCCCGGATCACCTGCTGCAGTTCGCCGTCCTCGGCGCGGCGCTGGTGGCGGCCGTCGACGAGAAGGAGCGGCCGACCATCGGCCTGCTGAACATCGGCGAAGAGGTCATCAAGGGCAACGACGTGGTGAAGCAGGCGGGCGAGCTGTTGCGCGCTAGTTCGCTCAACTTTCACGGCAACGTCGAGGGCAACGACATCTTCAAGGGAACGACGGACATCGTGGTCTGCGACGGGTTCGTGGGCAACGTCGCGCTCAAGGCGTCGGAAGGCCTCGTGCAGATGCTCGGGGGCTTCATGCGGGAGGAGTTCTCGCGCGGGCCGGTGGCGCGGCTGCAGGCACTCGTCGCCATGCCGGCGATGCAGCGCTTCAAGCGCCGCGTCGATCATCGGTACCACAACGGCGCGAGCCTGCTCGGCTTGCGCGGCCTCGTGCTCAAGAGCCACGGGTCGGCCGACGCGCTGGCGTTCGAATGCGCGCTGAAGCGCGGCTACGACGAGGCGCGCCACCGGCTGCTCGAACGCACGGTCGCTGCGATGCAGCCGTACGTCGCGCAGCTGGAGCAGATGCACCGGTCGCACCCTTCGACTGAAGCGAACGCATGAGCCGGCTGTATTCGAAGATCACCGGAACCGGTTCCGGTCTGCCGCAGCGGATCGTCAGCAACGACGAGCTGGCCCGCGAGCTGGGCAACCGCGGCATCGAGACCTCGGACGAGTGGATCGTCGCGCGAACCGGGATCCGGCAGCGCTACGTGGCCGAGCCGGGCATCACGACGGCCGAACTCGGCACTCGGGCCGCGCGGGCGGCACTCGAGGCCGCCGGGCGGGTTGCAGGCGACATCGACCTGATCGTCGTCGGCACCTCGACGCCGGACCAGATATTTCCAAGCACGGCCTGCCTGATCCAGGGTCGCCTTGGTGCGCTCGGATGCGCCGCTTTCGACGTGCAGGCGGTATGCAGCGGCTTCGTGTACGCGCTCACGGCCGCGGACGCGCTGATCCGGACCGGCGCGCACAGGCGTGCACTGGTGATCGGGGCCGAACTCTTTTCGCGGATCCTCGACTGGAACGACCGCACGACGTGCGTGCTGTTCGGCGACGGCGCGGGCGCCGTGGTGCTCGAGGCATCGAGCGAGCCCGGCCTGCTGGCATCCCAACTGAAGGCGGACGGCAGCCAGGCGGGCGTGCTGTGCACCGCCGGGCGCATCGCTGAAGGCCGGGTGGAAGGCGACCCGTTCCTGCGGATGGACGGCCAGGCGGTGTTCAAGCTTGCGGTCAGCGTGCTCGGCACGTCGGCACTGGAAACACTGAGGCAGGCGAAGCTGGATCCCGCGCAGCTCGATTGGCTCGTGCCGCACCAGGCCAACATCCGCATCCTCAAGGCCACGGCCAGGCGGCTCGGGCTGCCCGAGGAGAGACTGGTCGTGACCGTCGATCGGCACGCCAATACTTCGGCGGCCTCGGTCCCGCTCGCACTCGACGACGCCGTGCGCAGCGGTCAGATCACCCGCGGCCAGCATGTGCTGCTGCAGGGCGTCGGAGGAGGCTTCACGTGGGGCTCGGTCCTGGTGCGGTGGTGAAATGAAGCTTGCGTTCGTCTTCCCCGGGCAGGGGTCGCAGTCGGTCGGCATGCTCGATTCATTCGCGGGCGACGCCGCGGTCGACGACGTTCTGCGCGAGGCCTCGGCCGCGCTCGGGCAGGACATTGCCGCGCTGATCCACGCGGGACCGGCAGAGGACCTCAGCCTCACGGTCAACACGCAGCCCGTGATGCTGGTTGCCGGCTACGCCGTATACCGGGCGTGGCGTGCGGCAGGCGGCCCCGCGCCGGCCGTTGTCGCCGGTCACAGCCTCGGCGAGTACACCGCGCTCACGGCCGCCGGAGCGCTGGCGCTGGCGGATGCCGTCCGCCTCGTGCGCTTCCGCGCGCAGGCGATGCAGGACGCGGTGCCGGTCGGGCAGGGGGGCATGGCGGCCATCCTCGGCCTGACTGACGAGCAGGTGAGGCAGGCGTGCGTCGAAGCCGCAGCGGGCGAAGTGGTCGAGCCGGTGAACTTCAATGCGCCATCACAAGTCGTGATCGCCGGGCACGCATCCGCGGTGGCGCGCGCATGCGAGGCGGCCAAACGGCTGGGAGCGAAGCGCGCCCTGCCGCTGCCCGTGTCGGCGCCGTTCCACTCGTCGCTGCTGCGTCCCGCGAGCGAGCGGCTGCGCGGACAACTGGCTGCGGTTTCGCTAGGCGCGCCGTCGATCACGCTGATCAACAACGTGGACGTCGCCACGGAGACCGATCCAGCACGCATCGTCGATGCGCTGGCGCGGCAGGCCGCATCGCCGGTACGATGGGTCGAGACGATCCAGCGCATGGCCTCCGACGGCGTGACCCACGTGGTCGAGTGCGGCCCGGGCCGCGTGCTGGCGGGACTGACGAAGCGGATTGCGCCGTCTCTCGAGAGCGTCGCCGTCTCCGATGCCGCCAGCCTCAAGGATGCGCTCGCCCGCCTGACAGCCTAGGAGCCGACGATGGATGTCTTCCAGCCCAACTGCCTGTCCGGTGACGTGGCGCTCGTCACGGGCGCATCGCGCGGGATCGGGCGCGCGATCGCAGAGCAGCTCGCCCGCGCGGGCGCGACCGTGATCGGAACCGCGACGACGCAGGCAGGTGCCGACGGCATCGCGCAGCGGCTGGCCGACCTGGGCGCCCGCGGCCGCGCCGCGGTGCTCGACGTGTGCGACGGTGCCGCGTGCGAAGGCCTCGTCGACGCGATCGGCAAGGAATACGGAAAGCTTTCGATCCTCGTGAACAACGCCGGCATCACGCGCGACACGCTCGCGATGCGGATGAAGGACGAGGACTGGTCGGCCGTGATCGACACGAACCTGTCGGCCGTGTTCCGCATGTCCCGCGCCGTGCTGCGCGGCATGATGAAGGCGAAGCACGGGCGCATCATCAACATCACGTCCGTGGTCGGCGCCAGCGGCAATGCCGGCCAGGCGAACTACGCGGCGGCCAAGGCCGGTGTGGCTGGCATGACGCGCGCGCTTGCGCGCGAGCTCGGAAGCCGCAACATCACGGTGAACTGCGTCGCTCCCGGCTTCATCGACACCGACATGACGCGAGGTCTGAACGAGGCGCAGACGCAGGCTCTGCTGGGACAGATCCCGCTTGGTCGACTCGGGCAGGGCGAGGAAGTGGCCGCGGCGGTCCTGTTTCTCGCGTCTGCGGCCGGCTCCTACATTTCCGGCGCGACCCTGCACGTCAACGGCGGCATGTACATGAACTGAGGCACGAGGGGTGCTCTGTTAGAATCCGCGCGCCTTTTTGGACGGGCTCGGGACGCAGGTTGCAGGGGGCGTACAGGAGGCAATCTCGATTGCCCTGATCAAGAACCAGGTAGGAGGAGAGCAGCAATGGAAAACGTCGAACAACGGGTCAAGAAGATCGTCGCCGAACAACTGGGCGTCAACGAGGCGGACATCAAGAACGAGTCCGCGTTCGTGGAAGACCTGGGCGCCGATTCGCTCGACACGGTCGAGCTGGTGATGGCCCTGGAAGACGAATTCGAGTGCGAGATTCCGGACGAAGAAGCCGAGAAGATCCGTACCGTCCAGCAGGCGATCGATTACATCAACAGCCACCTGAAGAAGGCCTGATGGCCGTCACCGGAGCATGACCGGACGGCGCCGTGTAGTGGTGACCGGCCTGGGCGTGGTGAGCCCGGTCGGCAACGACGTGCCGTCGTCCTGGGACGCGATGCTGGCCGGACGCTCCGGCATCGCCCCCATCACCCGCTTCGATGCGTCCGGCCTCGGCTGCCGCATCGCCGGCGAGGTCAGGAACTTCGATCTCGCCGCGTACATGTCCCCGAAGGAGGCGCGCCGGATGGATGTCTTCATCCATTACGGCATCGCCGCCTCGGTCCAGGCGATCAAGGACTGCGGCATCGAGATCACCGACTCGAACCGCGAGCGCATCGGCTGCGTGATCGGTTCCGGCATCGGCGGACTGCCGATGATCGAGGACAACCACACCGAGCTGATCAACCGCGGTCCGCGCCGCGTTTCGCCGTTCCTGATTCCCGGTTCGATCATCAACATGATCTCGGGCAACCTGTCGATACAGTTCGGATTGAAGGGCCCGAACCTGGCGATCGTGACTGCGTGCACCACCGGTCTGCATTCCATCGGCGAGGCGGGTCGCCTGATCGAGTACGGTGACGCCGACGTGATGATCGCGGGCGGCGCCGAGTCCACCATCTGTCCGCTCGGGATCGGGGGCTTCGACACGATGCGGGCCCTGTCGACGCGCAACGACGACCCGGCGACCGCCAGCCGTCCATTCGACAAGGACCGCGACGGATTCGTGATGGGCGAGGGCGCCGGCGTGATGGTGCTGGAAGACTACGAGCACGCGAAGCAGCGCGGCGCCCGCATCTACTGCGAGTTGTCGGGATTCGGAATGAGCGCGGACGCGTATCACATGACCGCGCCGGACATGGATGGCCCGCGCCGCTGCATGATCGCTGCCCTGCGCAATGCGCGCATCAATGCGGACGAGGTCGACTACCTCAACGCGCACGGCACTTCGACCCCGCTCGGCGACATCAACGAGACCAAGGCGATCAAGGCGGCTCTCGGCGACGCGGCGCGCGGGGTCGTGGTCAATTCCACGAAGTCGATGACAGGCCACCTGCTCGGCGGCGCGGGCGGGGTCGAGTCCGTCGTCACTGCGCTCGCGGTGTACCACCAGGTGTCCCCGCCGACCATCAACATCTTCAACCAGGACCCGGAGTGCGATCTGGACTACTGCGCGAACACCGCGCGCCAGATGCGCATCGATGTGGCGCTGAAGAATTCGTTCGGCTTCGGCGGCACCAACGGCACGCTGGTCTTCAAGCGCATCTGAGTGCTGGTCCCGTGGACGCCTCTGTTGCCGTCCCGGCGGGAGCGGACCGTCCGGCGGATCGCGCGCGCGGCCGCAATCGCGAGCGGCCTGGCACTGCTGGTCGCCGCCTGGCGCGCCCAGCCGCCTGATCCGTGGGTGGCCCTCGGTGGCCTGCTGGCGGCGGCCTGGGGCGTCGCTGCCGGTCGGACGCGCGACCCGAAACCCTGCGAGATCGGCGTCGACCGCGCCGGGCGGGTCGCCGTTCGTCGGGCCGATGGGCCTGGCGACGGACCGGGGCAGGCGTCACGGTGCCTTTTCGCAGCGCCATGGTTGATTACGGTCAAGTCCGGCTCCATGTGGGTTCCGATCTGGCCGGACGCGGTGCCGGCGGAGACCTTCCGCAGGCTTTGGGTCCACGTCCGGTGGAGTTCGGGCCGGAAGGGCGCTGCCGCCGGGTCCGGGCCAGGCCGACCAAAATGAGACCAGACGAACATTCGCGCATGCTGCCGGTCGATGGGCTGTCCCCGCCGCGGCGTGAAGCACCCCACGGGCCGGCATGACGGATCGCGACATCGATCAGCAGCTGGTCGAGCGCGTCCAGCGCGGCGACAAGGGCGCCTTCGATCTTCTCGTCTCCAAGTACCAGCGCAAGATATTTCGCCTGTTGTCGCGCCTGGTTCGCGACTCGGCGGAGGTGGAGGACGTCGCCCAGGAAGCGTTCATCAAGGCGTACCGGGCGCTGCCGAACTTCCGCGGCGAAAGCGCCTTTTACACGTGGCTCTACCGGATTGCGATCAATACGGCCAAGAACTACCTGGTGTCCCAGGGTCGCCGGGTTCCGACGACGACCGAGGCGGATATCGAGGAGGCGGAAACTTTTGACGACGGGGAGCGCCTAAGGGATCTGAACACCCCGGAATCGATGCTGCGGACGAAGCAGGTCGGCGAGGCGGTCAACCGGGCGATCGACCGGCTGCCCGAAGACCTGCGAACGGCGATCGTGCTCAGGGAAATCGAAGGCTTGAGCTACGAGGAAATTGCGGAATCCATGAATTGCCCGATCGGGACCGTGCGCTCGCGTATCTTTCGCGCCCGAGAGGCCATTGCCCAGGAATTGAAGCCGATCCTCGATTCGGCCAAAGACAAGCGCTGGTAGGAAAGACATGATGGCAGCCCGACACATTGCGGTGACTGGAAACGTGGACATCGAACAACTGTCGTGCCTGATCGACGGGGAGCTCGACCCCGATCGCGCGGCTGCGGTGATCGACGCCCTTTGCCGGGACCCGGACCTCAGGCGACGCTGGTCGGACCTGCAGCTGGTGGGCGATGCGCTGCGCTCGAGCGAGGTGGCGGCCTGCCACGCCGAAGGCTTCTGCGCCCGCGTGAGCCAGGCGCTCGCGTCGGAACCGACCGTGCTTGCGCCCCGCCGGCGGCGTTCTGGCGTGCGTCGTTACCTCGTTCCTGGCGCGGCGATCGCCGCGTCCATGGCTGCGCTGGCCTTCGTCGCCGTTCCGCTGCTGCGGGAGCCGGCGACCAGCGTCGTTGCGCAGCGCTCCGAGCCGGCGGTGGCGGCGGAAACAGTCGCTGCGACCGGCGGCGGGACGCCGTCCGGCCAGGCGACGACACCCAGGGCCGCCGCGGCCATCGCCAGCGCGCGTGCACTGGATCCGTATTTCGCCGCGCACCGTGAACTCACGGGTGGGACGCCTCTGCCGCGCGCGACCGCGTATCTGCGGATGAGCCCGGAGGAGCGTTGATAGTGGGGCAAGCGGCGGGTGGTGCACGGCGGGGACGGTGGGTGCCGGGCCGAAGGTTGGGCGCCGTCCTCATCGCCTGCAGCGCCTTCGCCGGCGTCCACGCGAACGCGCAGGACCAGGCGCGCGAGGCGCCCCGCACGGAGGCGCAGTGGATCCAGGCCGCACGCACCGCCGCGCACAGGATCAATTACGCGGGAACCATCATCTATCAGTCCGGTGGCGAAATAACCTCCTCGCGCATCACGCACCTGTTCGATGGCTCGAAGTCGCACGAGCGCATCCAGACGCTCGACGGCAAGCCGCGTGAATACCTGCGCAAGCGCTCGGACAGCGACGACGAGGTCCAGTGCCTGATCCCGGAGTCGCGCAAGATCATCGTCGAGCGTCGCAGCGCCGAGGAGTCGTTTCCGGCGCTGTCCGGCGCGTCGCCCGACGAGATCCTGCAGCGCTATGAAGCCCGCCTCGGTCCCGTGGAGCGCGTCGCCGGCCTCGAGGCCCAGACCCTCGCGCTCGAGCCTCGCGACGACCTGCGCTACGCCTATCGTCTTTGGCTCGATCGTGCCTCCGGATTGCTGCTGCGGGCCCAGACGCTCAACGAGCGCAGGGAAGTGATCGAGCAGATCGGGTTCAGCGAGGTCCGGGTCGGCGACCGCATCGACCGTTCGCTCCTGAAGCCGACCTGGTCCGTCGAGGGCTGGTCGGTGGTGCGCAGCGACTACCACAAGACGGACCTCGCCAAGCACGGCTGGCTCGTCCCCACGCCCGAAGGTTTCCGCAAGACCAAGGAGGTCATGCGTCGCATGGGCTCCGTCGAAGCGATGCAGGTCGTGTTCGCTGACGGCCTGGCAACGATGTCGGTCTTCATCGAACCCAATTCTCCCGTCATCGATCCCGCGGCCCAGGTCCGGATGCACGGACCGACGTCGGCGCTCTCGAGACGGGTCGGCGACGCGCTCGTCACCGTGGTCGGCGAAGTCCCGCCCGGCACGGTTCGCGCGGTCGCGCTTTCCGTCGAATTTCGCGGCACGCGCTGACGCGTGTCGTCCACTTTAAGAAGCCATACCAAGCAAGGAGAGGGAATACAGATGCTCCGCAAGTTAGCCGCCGCATTGCTCGCCCCACTACTGGCCGTCGCGCTGCCGCTGGCGTCGCCAGATGTGGCGGCGCAGACGGTCCAGTCCCTGCCCGACTTCGCCGACCTCGCCGAGCGGGTCGGACCTGCGGTCGTCGGCGTTCGTACCAGCGCGAAGGTCGGCGGGGGACAGCAGGGCGCCATGCCGTTTCCCGACCTCGACGAGAACGACCCGATGTACGAATTCTTCCGTCGCTTCTTCCCGAACCCTCCGCAGCAGGGGCCGAGGCAGCCGCCGGGGCCCCGGCGCAACGTGCCGCGCGGACTGGGCTCCGGGTTCGTGATTTCCGCTGACGGCTACCTTCTGACGAACGCGCACGTCGTGGAGGGCGCCGACGAGATCACCGTCACGCTGAGCGACAAGCGCGAGTTCAAGGCCAAGCTGCTGGGTGCCGACAAGCGCTCCGACGTCGCGCTGATCAAGGTCGAAGCCAGCGGACTGCCGACGGTACGCGTCGGCGACTCCAGCAAGATCAGGGTCGGCGAGTGGGTCATCGCGATCGGGTCGCCCTTCGGGCTCGAGAACACGGTCACGGCTGGCATCATCAGCGCCAAGGGTCGCGAGACCGGCGAATACCTGCCGTTCATCCAGACCGACGTCGCCGTCAATCCTGGCAACTCGGGCGGGCCCTTGATCAACATGCGGGGCGAGGTCATCGGCATCAACTCGCAGATCTTCACGACATCCGGCGCCTATGCCGGCATCTCCTTCGCGATTCCGATCGACGAGGCGATGAACGTGCAGCAGCAGCTGCGTGCCGCCGGCCGCGTGATCCGGGGCCGGATCGGCGTCGGAATCGAGTCGGTGTCGCGCGACGTCGCGGACGCCATCGGCCTCGGCAAGCCGGCCGGCGCGCTGGTCAACACCGTGGAAAAGGACGCTCCGGCGGCCAAGGCCGGCGTCGAGCCGGGCGACGTCATCGTCCGTTTCGATGGCAAGGCGATCGAGCGTTCGACCGACCTGCCCAGGATCGTGGGCGGGACCAAGCCCGGCACCACGGTCAACATGACGGTGTTCCGCAAGGGCGGGCAGCGCGACCTGAAGGTCACCGTCGGGGAACTGCAGCCGGACCAGCCAGCCAGTGCGCGCAGCCGCGAGGTGCCGAAGCAGGCCGCGCCGAGCAACGCGCTGGGCCTGGTCGTCTCCGACCTGCCGGCTGACAAGCAGAAGGAACTGGGCGTGAAGGGCGGGGTCCAGGTCGATGGCGTCGACGGACTGGCTGCGGCCGCCGGGCTGCGCCCGGGCGACGTGATCACGCAACTGAATAACGTCGAGGTCCAGGGTGCGCGCCAGTTCAACGAAGTCGTGGCCAAGCTCGACGCGAAAAAGGACGTCGCGGTGCTGGTCCGGAGGGGGGATGCGTCCCGTTTCCTCGTGATCCGTCGATAGGGCCATCGCGGGCTACCGCATCAAGCTAAAATAGCTGGCTAAACCGGAAAAGGGGGTGTCCTGACGGTCACCCCCTTTTCTTTGGCGCTTCGGCCCTGGCCGCCGTTGCCGCCACGGATTCGACCGTCGGAGCTCAAAGGCGGTTGTTTCGGCGTAAACGCATGCAGCATATCCGCAACTTTTCCATCATCGCGCACATCGACCACGGCAAGTCGACGCTCGCGGATCGCCTGATCCAGCGTTGCGGCGGCCTGTCGGACCGGGAAATGGAGGCGCAGGTGCTCGACTCGATGGACCTCGAGCGGGAGCGGGGCATCACGATCAAGGCACAGACGGCGGCGCTCGAGTACGTGGCCGCGGACGGGAAGACCTACAACCTGAACCTGATCGACACGCCGGGCCACGTCGACTTCAGCTACGAGGTCAGCCGGTCCCTGTCGGCCTGCGAGGGAGCGTTGCTGGTCGTGGATGCGTCGCAGGGCGTCGAGGCGCAGACCGTCGCCAACTGCTACACGGCCATCGAACTCGGGGTCGAGGTCCTGCCCATCCTGAACAAGATGGATCTGGCGTCCGCCAATGCCGAGGAGGCGCGCGCCGAGATCGAGGACGTGATCGGGCTCGACGCGCACGACGCCATCCTCGCGAGCGCGAAGACCGGGATGGGGCTGGACGAGATTCTCGAGCGGATCATCGAGCGCGTTCCGCCGCCCAGGGGCGATCCGAATGCCCCGCTGCAGGCGCTGATCATCGACTCCTGGTTCGACAACTACGTCGGCGTCGTGATGCTGGTGCGCGTCGTCAACGGCTTGCTCAAGCCCAAGGACAAGATCCTCCTGATGGCGACGGGCGCGACGCATCTGGTCGAGCAGGTGGGGGTGTTCACGCCGAAGTCGCGATCCCGCGACCAGCTGTCCGCGGGCGAGGTGGGCTTCGTCATCTCCGGCATCAAGGAACTGCGCGACGCGCATGTCGGCGACACGGTCACGCACGCCGGCAAGGCGGCGACCGCGCCCCTGCCCGGCTTCAAGGAAGTGAAGCCGCAGGTGTTCGCCGGGCTGTTCCCGGTCGAGTCGAACCAGTACGAGGCACTGCGCGACGCGCTCACCAAGCTGCAGCTGAACGACGCGTCGCTGCACTTCGAGCCCGAGGTATCGCAGGCGCTCGGCTTCGGCTTCCGCTGCGGCTTTCTCGGCCTGCTGCACATGGACATCGTGCAGGAGCGGCTCGAGCGCGAGTACGACATGGACCTCATCACCACCGCGCCCTCGGTGGTGTACGAAGTGCTGCTGCGCGACGGCAGCGTGGTCGCGGTCGAGAATCCGTCGAAGATGCCGGACCCGGCCAAGATCGAGGAGATCCGCGAGCCCATCGTCACCGTGACGATCTTCGTGCCGCAGGAGCACGTGGGCCAGGTGATCACGCTCGCGATCGGCAAGCGCGGCGTCCAGACCGACCTGACCTACCACAGCCGGCACGTCATCCTCACCTACGAGCTCCCGCTCGCGGAGATCGTGCTCGACTTCTTCGACAAGCTGAAATCGGTGTCGCGCGGCTATGCGTCGATGGACTACGAGTTCAAGGAGTACCGGGCGGCGGACGTCGTCAAGGTCGACATGCTGATCAACGGCGACCGGGTCGACGCGCTCTCCGTGATCGTGCACCGGGCCAATGCGACCCACCGGGGCCGCGAGGTCGCGGCCAAGATGCGCAAGCTGATCCCGCGGCAGATGTACGACGTCGCGATCCAGGCCTCGATCGGCGCCAGCATCATCGCGCGCGAGGACGTCAAGGCGTTGCGCAAGAACGTGCTCGCGAAGTGCTACGGCGGCGATATCACGCGCAAGAAGAAGCTTCTCGAGAAGCAGAAGGCCGGAAAGAAGCGGATGAAGCAGGTCGGTACGGTGGAAATTCCGCAGGAGGCCTTCCTGGCGATCCTGCAGGTGGAAGACAAATGAACTTTGCGTTGATCCTGTTCGTCCTCACGGTCGTCACCGGCGTGCTGTGGGTGTTCGACAAACTGGTGCTCGAGAAGCAGCGACGGGCGCGGGCCGTGCGCCTGCTCGCCGACTTCGACCAGCGCAATGCGGCGGCGCTGGCGCGCAAGGAGCCGATCGTCGAGCAGGAGCGCCGCACCCTCGAGGAGGGCGCCGTTCGCCAGCCGGCCTGGCTTGAATACACGGCCAGCTTCTTCCCGGTGATCCTGCTGGTGTTCCTGCTCCGTTCGTTCCTCTTCGAGCCTTTCCGGATCCCGTCGGGCTCGATGATCCCCACGCTAGAGATCGGCGACCTCATCCTGGTCAACAAGTACGAGTACGGCATCCGGCTGCCGGTCGTCAACAAGAAGGTGGTCGACCTAGGCCAGCCCAAGCGGGGCGACGTCATGGTGTTCCGGTTTCCCCTGAACCCCTCGCAGGACTACATCAAGCGGGTGGTCGGGTTGCCGGGCGACCGCGTCGAGTACGTCAACAAGCAGCTGACGATCAACGGGAAGCTGGTGCCCCTGAAGAAAAGCGAGCCGTACTACGACCCGGACCGGATGCAGTACTACACCCAGTTCGTCGAGGGGCTCGGCAACGTCGAGCACCGGATCATCGTCAGCGACCAGATTCCGCCCGGATTGGGCGGCGGATTCCCGAATACGCACCCCGGTGCCTGCCAGTACAGTGGCAGCGGCGTCGTCTGCCAGGTTCCGCCCGGGCATTATTTCATGATGGGGGATAACCGGGACAACAGTGAGGACAGCCGCTTCTGGGGCTTCGTTCCGGACGAAAATATCGTCGGCCGCGCCTTCTTCATTTGGATGAATTTTGGCAATATCGGGCGCATCGGAAGCTTTAACTAGAAGTAAGATTCCTAAACTATTGAAAAGCTTGGGGAAGATGAACACTCAGTTCGCACATCGGCAGCGTGGTCTAAGCCTGATCGGGCTGATCTTCATCGGCATCATCGTCGTTGCGCTGCTCTCCCTGGGCTTCAAGACGGTGCCGGCGGTGATCGAGTACATCGCGATCGAGCGCGCGGTGCAGAAGATCAAGAACGAAGGCACCACGGTGCGCGACATCCAGGCGGCGTTCGAGCGCCACAGGACCATCGACGACATCACATCGATCACGAGCCGTGACCTCGACATCACGAAAGAGGGCGACAAGGTCGTGATCAGCTACGCGTACCAGAAGAAGATCCCGATCCTCGACAACGTGTCCCTGGTCATCGATTTCGCCGGCACGACCCGGGACCGGCAAACCAGGGCCGTTCCTTGAGCGGCCGGAACCTGATCCGTGGCGATGGACCTGACGGCGCTTGAGGAGCGCCTCGGCTACTCCTTCGTCCAGCGCGGCATGCTGGAGCAGGCGGTAACCCATCGCAGCCACGGCGCGGTCCACAACGAGCGTCTCGAGTTCCTCGGGGACGCGGTCCTGAACTGCGCGGTCGCGCAGCTGCTGTTTGCCAAGTACGCCCGCCTCGACGAGGGCGACCTGTCCCGCCTGCGGTCCAACCTGGTGAAGCAGCAGTCCCTGGCTGACATCGCCGAGAAGCTTGTCCTGTCGGAGTTCCTGCGGCTGGGCGAGGGCGAGATGAAGAGCGGCGGTTTCCGTCGCCCGTCCATTCTCGCGGACACGATGGAAGCGATCTTCGGAGCGATCTTCGTGGACAGCGGCTTCGACGCCGCCCGCGCCGTGATCGGCAAGCTGTTCGACCCGGTGCTGAAGACCGTCGATCCCAAGACGCTCGGCAAGGACAGCAAGACGCTGCTGCAGGAATACCTCCAGGGCAAGCGCATCGCGTTGCCGCTGTATGCAGTGGTCGAGACCCGCGGCGCGGCGCACAACCAGGAATTCGAGGTCGAGTGCTCGATCCCGAAGCTCGAGATCAACGTGCGCGGCACCGGGCGCAGCCGGCGCGCCGCCGAGCAGTCGGCGGCCAAGCGCGCTCTCGAGACCGCGCAGCAGGCGATGGCCCAGCTCGGCCGCCGGCCGCGGAAGAAGGCCGCCGCCGCCGAATCGACGGTCGCGGCGGCGCCGAGTCCCCCGGCCGATGGCGCCGCGCAGACTGCCGACCAGACCTGAAGGCACGCCCTGATGGCGCAGGCCGCACCGCGGCGGGTGGGCATGGTGGCCGTCATCGGACGGCCGAACGTCGGCAAGTCCACGCTGGTCAATGCGCTCGTCGGCGAGCGGGTCAGCATCACGTCCCGCAAGCCGCAGACGACGCGCGACCGCGTACTCGGGGTGCGCACGGACGAGGCGGCCCAGTACATCTTCGTCGACACCCCCGGGTTCCAGCGTCGGCATCGCTCGGCACTGAACCGGCGCATGAACGACAAGGTCACGGGCGCGCTGTCGGAGGTCGACGCCGTCGTGCTCGTGATCGAGGCGACCGGGTGGAAGCCAGAGGACGAGGAAGTCGTGAGGCTGCTGCCCGCGGGGTCCGACCGCGTGATCCTGGCGATCAACAAGACCGACACGATCGCCGAGCGCGAACGGCTGCTGCCGCTGCTGGCCGACTCGATGCGCCGGTTTCCCTTCCACGCGATCGTCCCGGTCAGCGCCGAGAAGCATCGGCAGCTCGACGACCTGCTGAAGGAAATAGCGCCGCTGCTGCCTGAGGGCGTGCCGCTGTTCGACGCCGACCAGTACACCGATCGCAGCGTCCGCTTCCTCGCTGCCGAGCAGATCCGCGAAAAGGCCTATCGCCTGCTCGGCGATGAGCTGCCCTACGGGATCGCAGTGACCATCGACCGCTGGGACGAGGAGGAGGCTGGCGCGGCCATTGTCGCCACGCTGGTGGTCGACCGCGAAGCACACAAGCCGATCGTGATCGGCAAGGACGGCGCCAAGCTGCGCGAGATCTCGCGCCTGGCGCGCGCCGACATCGCGGAGATGCTCGGCAAGCGCGTGCACCTCGAAGTCTGGGTCCGGGTCAAGCGGGGCTGGAGCGATGATGCCCGCGCACTGCGGACGCTTGGCTATGACTGAAGCGGCCGCGCCGGCGGCGCGACGCACCGCGCGCGCGCGGGCGGCGGACGTGCGCGTCGATCACCAGCCCGGGTTCGTGCTGCACAGCTATCCGTGGCGCGAGACCAGCCTGATCGTCGAGGTGTTCAGCCGCGATTTTGGCCGGGTGGCGCTGGTGGCGCGCGGCGCCAAGCGCCCGACGTCGCAGTTCCGTGGGCTGCTGTCGCCGTTCAATCCGCTCGCGGTCAGCTGGAGCGGACGCAACGACATCAAGATGATGGTGCGCGCGGACTGGCTGGGCGGGATGCAGCCGTTGCGCGGCGACGCCCTGCTGGCGGCGTTCTACGCGAACGAGCTGCTCGTACGCCTGCTGGCGCGGCTCGACCCGCACGAGCGATTGTTCGGCAGCTACGTGGAACTGCTGCGGGCGCTGTCCCACGAGACCCGGCACGACATCACGCTGCGGACCTTCGAACTCGATCTGCTGCAGGACATCGGCTACGAAGTTCCGCTCGATCGCTGCGCGGACGGCGAGCCGATCGATGCGGAGGCGCACTACCTGTTCGGCGTCGGCCAGGGCGCGCAGCGCCGGGAGCCGGGCGACACCGACGACGGCAGCACCGTGACCGGCCGGACGCTGCTGGCGATGGCGGCGCGGCGCTTCGATGACGACGGCGTGGCGGCCGAGGCCAAGGGCCTGCTGCGGCGGGTGATTCGCTACCATCTCGGCGGCAAACCCCTGAACACCCGGCGCATCCTGCAGGACCTCAAGCAACTCTAGTCGCATGACGGCACTGAGCGTCAATCTCAACAAGGTCGCCCTCGTGCGCAACACGCGGCCGATCGGCATCCCGAGCGTGACCCGCGCCGCCCTGCTGGCGCTGGAGGCGGGCGCCGACGGCATCACGGTGCACCCGCGACCGGACGGGCGTCACGTGCGCGCGGAGGACGTCGCGGCACTGTCCGAACTGCTTCGTGGCTGGCCGGCCGTCGAATTCAATATCGAAGGCAACCCGTTCCACGGCCTAATGGATTACGTCGCGCAGGTGCGGCCGCACCAGTGCACCTTCGTGCCCGACGAGACGGGGGCATTCACCTCCGACCACGGGTGGGACCTGCCGGCGGACGCCGAGCGCCTGGCGCCGATGATCGAACAGGCACGCGGGCTCGGCGTGCGGGTCAGCCTGTTCATGGACCCGGTGCCCGGCGCGATGCGCTTCGCCGCGGCGCTCGGCGCCGACCGCGTCGAGCTCTACACGGAACCCTACGCCCAGCGCTTCGGCAGCGCGGGCGAAGCAGACAGCCTGCGCGAGTACCGCGCGGCGGCCGAAGCGGCGCTGGCGGCGGGCCTGGGGGTCAATGCCGGCCACGACCTGAATCGCTTCAACCTGGCTCCCTTCCTCGCGGCCGTTCCAGGCGTCGACGAGGTGTCCATCGGGCACGCGCTGATCGCCGACGCCCTCGAGTTCGGACTGGGCGCGACGGTCCGGATGTACCTGGCGGAGATCCGTCGTGCCGAAGCGATGCGGAGGGCAGGATGATCTTCGGAATCGGGGTCGACCTGATCGAGGTGGCCCGGATCGAGGCGGCCTATGCCCGGTTCGGCGAGCGGTTCGCGCAGCGCATCCTCGGCGTGCGGGAACTCGAGCGGTATCACGCGCGACGCGCTCGCTCGGATGCGCGCGGCATCGCCTTCCTCGCGACCCGGTTCGCGGCGAAGGAGGCAATCTCGAAGGCGCTGGGCCTGGGGATGCGATCACCGATGGCCTGGCGCGCAGTGGAGATCATCAACGACCCGAGCGGGCGGCCGCTCGCGTTTGCGCAGGGGGAACTGCGCGCGTTCATGCAGCGCCGGCGGCTGCGGCTGCACGTGTCGTTGACCGATGAACGCTCGATGGCGACCGCCTACGCGATTGCCGAGGTGGAGGGCATGCCGTGAGCGGACTCGGTCCGGTGGTCGTGGGCGTGCAGGGGACCGGGCTGGGGCCGGAGGATCGCGAGCGGCTGGCGCACCCCCTGGTGGGCATGGTGATCCTGTTCGCGTCGAACTACGAATCGCCCGAGCAGCTGCGGCGCCTGACCGCGGAGATCCATGCGCTGCGCGACCCGCCGCTGCTGATCGCCGTTGACCACGAAGGCGGGCGGGTCCAGCGCTTCAGGCGCGGCTTCACGCTGCTGCCGCCGATGCGCGCGCTTGGCCGGCTGTGGGAGCGCGATGTGCTGGCCGCCTGCCGGACCGCCGCGTCGGTGGGCTATGTGCTGGCGTCCGAATTGCGCGCGCACGGCGTGGATTTCTCCTTCACCCCGGTCCTCGATCTCGACCACGGGCGAAGCGAGGTGATCGGCGACCGTGCCTTTCATTCGGACCCGCGCGTCGTCACCCTGCTGGCCTCGCATCTGATGCACGGACTGCAGCTGGCGGGGATGGCGAATTGCGGCAAGCACTTTCCCGGGCACGGGTGGGCCGAGGCCGATTCGCACGTCGATGTGCCGCACGACGCGCGCGCAAGAAGCGCGATCCTCGCGGCCGATGCCGCGCCCTACCGCTGGCTCGGGCGCCAGCTGACGTCGGTGATGCCGGCGCATGTGGTCTACGACAAGGCGGACCGGTCGCCGGCGGGCTTTTCCCGGCGGTGGATCGACCTGTTGCGCACGGACCTCCGTTTCACCGGGGCAGTGTTCAGCGACGACCTGCTGATGCAGGGCGCGAGCGGGCAGGGCAGCGTGGTCGACAGGGCGCGCGCCGCGCTGAAGGCTGGATGCGATCTCGTCCTCGTGTGCAATCGCACCGATGCGATGGACGAGGTGCTCGATGGCCTGCGCTGGGTTCCTGGTCCCCGGCACGAGGAGCGCAGCGTCCGCCTCGTGCCGCGGGGACCCGCCCCGGACCCGGCGCAGCTCCGGGCGAGCGAGCTCTATCGCGAAGCGCAGGTCGATCTCGACGCGCTGGCCGGCGTGTAGCATCTTGACGGGCACTCGGGAACAACGACGCGCAAGGAAAGTGCAGCCATGAATGCATTCTTGGACGGAGCCGGACCTCAGCGCGTTGCCGCGTGGCTGCTGAAGGCGCTGTCGGTCGTTGCAGCGACGATCGCGCTTTCCGCCTGCGTGGTGTACGAACCAGTGCCCGCCTACCAGTCGCCGCCGGTGTTCGAACGCTCCTGGGCAGCGGCGATCGGGGCGCTGCAGGATCAGGGCGTGACGATCATCGAGCAGAACCGTGCCACCGGCACCGTGCGCGGTACGCGCGGAGCGGTGGGCGTCGTCGCCACCGTGGGAACCCAGGCCGACGGTCGGGTGCGCGTCGAGTTCAACACGTCGGGCGCGACAGGTTCCGATCCCGACCTGGCAAACCGCATCAGCGCGAGCTACAACCGCCGCATGGGACGCTGACCGGCGCCAGCGCCGGCGCGCGGTCCGGACTGCCGCAGGCGGTCGGCCGTGGCCGCCGTCGGGCGAAGCGCGGCCGCGCGTGGCGTCTGCTGGCGCCGACGGCCGACACTTACAATGGGCCGCCCATCGTTGCGCGATCCGTGCCGCGCGCCCCGGTCCCGCAGGGGCAGACCCTCCGAATATGTCGTCCGCTCCTCCCGCCTTTGACCCCCGCCCGCTGCTCGATGGCCTGCCACACCTGCCCGGGGTCTACCGGATGGTGGGGGAGGACGGGATGGTTCTCTACGTGGGCAAGGCGCGCGACCTGAGGAAGCGCGTTTCCTCCTACTTCAACAAGGGGGTCGGGCCGCGCACGGCGCACATGCTCGGCAAGGTGACGGGCATCGAGACGACGGTCACCCGCTCCGAGGCCGAGGCGCTGTTGCTCGAGAACACGCTCATCAAGTCGCTGGCGCCGCGCTACAACGTGCTGTTCCGCGACGACAAGTCGTACCCGTACCTGAAGTTCACGGCGCACGAGTACCCGCGCGTCGCGTATTACCGCGGTGCCGTGGACAAGCGCGCGCAGTACTTCGGGCCGTACCCGAACGCGTGGGCGGTGAAGGACAGCATCCAGGTGCTGCAGAAGGTGTTCCGGCTGCGTACGTGCGAGGACACGGTGTTCGCCAACCGCTCCCGGCCCTGCCTGCTGCACCAGATCCAGCGCTGCAGCGCGCCGTGCGTCCACCTGATCGACCCGGCCGGTTACGCCGGGGACGTGGACCGCGCCGTCAGGTTCCTGCGCGGCCAGACCGACGACGTGATGCGCGAACTCGAGGGCCGGATGCAGGAACTCGCCGCCGGACTCAGGTTCGAGGAGGCCGCGGCGGTGCGCGACCAGATCGGCGCGCTGGCGCGGGTGCTGCACCAGCAGGCGGTCGACACGACGGGATCCGACGCCGACGCCGATGTGCTCGCCGTCGCGATGGACGGCGGCCATGCCTGCGTCAACCTCGCGATGGTGCGGGGTGGACGCCATCTGGGGGACAAGCCGAACTTCCCGGCCCGCGCGGCCGAAGCGGCCGATGCCCCGGAAGTGCTGGAGGCCTTCGTCTCGCAGCACTACCTGGCGCAGCCGTGCCCGCCGACCCTGGTCGTCAACGTCGACGTCGACGCGGAGGAAATGTCGGAGCTGCTCTCCGAGTCGTCCGGCCGGCGAGTGCAGGTGATCCGGCATCCGCACGACCAGCGCCGGCGGTGGCTCGAAATGGCCGAGTCGAACGCGCGGCTGGCCCTGGCCCGACGGCTGGCGGAGGAAGGGTCGCAGATCGCGCGCACGCGCGCGTTGATGGAGACGCTGAACATCGACCTCGGCGAAGACGACGCGGACAAGCTGCGCGCCGAGTGCTTCGACATCAGCCACACGGCGGGCGAGGCGACGCAGGCTTCGTGCGTCGTGTTTGCCTGCCACCAGATGCGGCCGTCCGAGTACCGGCGCTTCAACATCGAAGGCATCGAGCCGGGCGACGACTACGCCGCGATGAGACAGGTGCTGACGCGCCGCTTCTCCCCCGTGGCACGTGGCGAAAGCGCGCTGCCCCACCTGGTCCTGATCGACGGCGGCAAGGGGCAGGTGATGGTCGCGCGGCAGGTCTTCGAGGAACTCGGGCTCGACACCGGGGTCCTGGTGGGCATCGCCAAGGGCGAGGAACGCAAGGTCGGGCTGGAGGAACTGGTGTTCCCGGACGACCGGCCGCCGCTGGTGCTGGGCCGCGAGTCGCAGGCGCTGATGCTGGTCGCGCAGATCCGCGACGAGGCGCACCGCTTTGCCATCACCGGCATGCGGGCGCGTCGGGCGAAGACCCGCAACGTGTCACAGCTGGAGGGCATGGAAGGAATCGGACCGAAGCGAAGGCAGAGGCTGCTGGCGCGCTTCGGTGGCATGCGGGGGCTGGCCTCGGCCTCGATCGACGACATTGCAACCGTCGAAGGGGTTTCGCGTAAGCTGGCGGAGCGGATCTACGCCCAGTTGCATGGCCAGCCAACCGAATAATCCACCGCTCAGGTTCAACGTGCCGATGGCGCTCACCTGGGCGCGCATCGCGATGATTCCGCTCATCGTCGGCATCTTCTACGTCCCCGACGCATGGTTCCCCGCGCACTGGAAGAACGCCACAGCCTGCTGGCTGTTCGTGCTAGCGGCGGTGACCGACGCCTTTGACGGATACATCGCGCGCCGTTACGGAATGACCAGTCCGCTGGGGGCGTTCCTCGATCCGGTCGCCGACAAGCTGATGGTGAGCGCCGCGCTCGTCGTGCTCCTGTCGCTCGGGCGCCTGGACGATTTTGTGGCTCTCGTGATGATCGGGCGGGAAATCGCGGTGTCCGCCCTGCGCGAGTGGATGGCGCAGATCGGCAAGTCGAGCAGCGTCGCGGTCAACTCGCTCGGGAAGATCAAGACGATCGCGCAGATGGTCGCGATTCCGATGCTGCTGTTCCATGACCGGCTGTTCGGCCTGATCGACGTGCACCTGATCGGCACGGTGCTCATCTACATCGCGGCAGTGCTGACCGTGTACTCGATGCTGATCTACCTGCGCCTCGCGTGGCCGCACCTGAGCGACGTCGACTGACGCCGGTTCCACAAGGGGTTCTTCGGGCGTGCAGTCGTTTGACACCCCTCTGCCCACCGCTATAATTCGCGGTTCCCGCGGGAATAGCTCAGTTGGTAGAGCGCAACCTTGCCAAGGTTGAGGTCGCGAGTTCGAGACTCGTTTCCCGCTCCAGATTTCCTTGGGGAAGCCATCGTGCTTCCCCTTTTGGTTTCAGCGGCGTCCCTTTCAGGCGCCGCGGCGGCGGGGTGGCAGAGTGGCCATGCAGCGGACTGCAAGTCTGCTTGCGTCGTTCCGCCATCCGGGCAATCTATCTCTCAATCGGTCCATCACTTGACTCGATCTGACCAGCATGGGCCCGGCCGGGGGTCACCCGACTGGAGAGAGCAATGCATGTCGAACAACGTGGGGGCAAGTGGCGCGCACGCCTGCGGCCAGCGTCACCTCGCGCTGCGCCTCCTCCGAATTGAATACGGGGGCGTGACCGTGCCTCTGAAAGCGCATGTCGAGCGACTCCAGGAAGTCGAGCAGGCGCCGTTCGAGTGGCCGCATGGCCGTCGACCGATTTCCTTCACACACAAGCTGTCACATCAAGGGCATTGCCGTGTCAAACGTTGAAGCGTCGCAAGCAAACCCATCCTTCATTCTCACCCTGGCTTGCCTGGATCGGCCCGGCATTGTGCACGCTGTGAGCGGGTTCCTGCTTGAGTGCGGCGCCAACATCACCGAAGCGGGCCAATTCAACGATTCGTCAACGAACATGTTCTTCATGCGGGTCCGCTTCGATGCGCCGGCGGGCACCGCGCTCGACCACCTGCTGAAGAAGACCGAAGACTTCGCGCGGCCGTTCGCAAAGCATTGGAGCCTTCACGCCGCCGCGCAGCCCTTGCGCACTTTGATAATGGTTTCGCGGATCGGGCACTGCCTGAATGATCTGCTTTTCAGTTGGCGAACGGGACACCTTCCGATCGATATCCGCGCCGTCGTTTCCAACCATAGGGATTTCTATCAGATGGTTGCTGCATACAACGTCCCTTTTCACCACATCTCGGTTGATCCAGCCTCCAAGAGCCAAGCCGAGCGCCGCCTTCTTGATCTAATGCAGGAAGAGAAGATCGATCTACTGGTTCTTGCCCGCTACATGCAGGTACTCAGCCCGTCGCTTTGCGAGGCAGTGGAAGGCCGTGCAATCAATATTCACCATTCTTTCCTGCCAGGCTTCAAAGGCGCCCGCGCTTATCACCAAGCGCATGAAAGAGGGGTAAAACTGATCGGCGCGACGGCTCACTACGTAACGACAGACCTCGACGAGGGACCGATCATCGAGCAGGGGGTAGCACGCATAAATCACACTATGAGTGCCGAACAAATCACAGCGCTCGGTCGGGACGCGGAATGTTCCGTTCTCAACCGTGCCGTGCGATTGCACGCCGAGCACAGAATCCTCCTCAATTGCGCGAAGACCGTGATCTTCGAATGACGTTGAGTACGGGCTGCTCACTCGTGCCTTCGCGGCGGCGATTCATTCGATGAGCAATTGATACCGAGCCGGCAGATCCAATTTCGGTACGGAAAGCCAGTTGCTCGGTCGCAGGTTATCCGCGACGCGCTGCGGCTGGGGCACATGTCCGCTTCTTCTTGGCGACCTCAGCCACAGACGTGCGATCCGCTTCCCGCAGGATCGCCACCATCTGCTCATCGGTAGATCGACTCTTCGTCATCGGCCCCTCGCTTCAGAAGAGCCATCTTTCCAGAAATCAGCGGTCCGAAGAAACCGGGCAGGTCAGTGTCCCGCCGTGTCCCATCCGTGTCCCAAGAAACCCGATCCGCGGAGAACGGCTCCCCTATTGGGTTTCGGCCCGGTCACTGCATGAATGCAGTAGAATCAACACGTTGCATCTTTGCAAGGTGCAATTCTCCGAGGACGGCGGGGTGGCAGAGTGGCCATGCAGCGGACTGCAAATCCGTGTACGCCGGTTCGATTCCGACCCCCGCCTCCAGATTTTCCTCGGCCGTCTCCCGGACCGTCCGTCGCGGTGCGCCGATGAACGGCCGCTAATTCGAACTGATACGCTGTGGATCACCGCCGCGGTGGTGAAACTGGTAGACACAGCGGACTTAAAATCCGCCGCAAGCGAAAGCGAGCATGCCGGTTCGATCCCGGCCCGCGGCACCAACCGACATGATGAAAGTCTTCAACCTTTCCTGCGAACTCGAACACACGTTCGAGGGCTGGTTCGCGTCGCACGAGGAATTCGACCGCCAGATCGCGGCCGATCTCGTCGCGTGCCCGGTGTGCGGCAGCCATGACGTCAGGAAGCTCCTTTCGGCGCCGCACCTGAACATCAGCGGCGCGCAGGGGCCGGCCGCGGCCGGGAAGGAACCGGCGAAGGAACCGGTCGCCATGCCGAACGAGGCGGCGATGCGCGCGATGCTGGCGCAGATGGCCAGGCACATCATCGCGAACACCGAGGATGTCGGCGAGCAGTTCCCCGAGGAAGCGCGCCGCATCCACTACGAGGAGGCGCCCAGGCGGTCGATCCGCGGCGTCGCCTCGAAGGAAGAGGCGGCGGCGCTGGAAGACGAGGGCATCGAGGTGATGCCCCTGCCGCTCGCCGATGCGCTGAAGAACACGCTGCAGTAGCAGCGCTGGCCGGCTACCTCTTCTCGTACTGCGTCGCGCCGAACAGCACCGCCTTTTCCTTGTCGCCGGTCAGCGGCTTGCGGCGGTCCGCGAGGACCTTCACGCCGAACTGCACGGCCGGTCGCGCATCGATCGCCTCGTACCAGCGCTTGACGTTCGGATAGTCGGCGAGGTCGACGCCCTGGTTCGCGTGCGAGCGCGTCCACGGGAACATCGCGATGTCGGCGATCGAATACTCGCCGGCGAAGTACTCCGCGTCCCCGAGCCGCCGGTCCATCACGCCGTACAGGCGCTTCGCCTCGTTGGTGTAGCGGTTGAACGCGTATTCGATCTTCTCCGGCGCATAGAGGCGGAAGTGGTGAGCCTGGCCGAGCATGGGGCCGAGCCCGCCCATCTGGAACATCAGCCACTGCAGTGCGAGGTACTTGCCGCGCACGTCCGCAGGGAGCAAGCGCCCCGTCTTGGCCGCCAGGTAGATCAGGATCGCGCCGGACTCGAACAGCGAAATCGGCTTGCCGTCCGGACCGTCGCTGTCGACGATCGCCGGGATCTTGTTGTTCGGGCTGATCTTCAGGAAGTCGGGCTTGAACTGGTCGCCGGCCCCGATGTCGACCGCGTGCACCCGGTACGGCAGGGCGCACTCCTCGAGCATGATGTGGACCTTGTGGCCGTTCGGGGTTGCCCAGCTGTAGAGATCGATCATGGCGTGCTCCCGGTGCGGGGCGGTAGCGTGACGTGCTTCGCGATCTCGACTTTCGCGATCGCGTTGCGGTGCACTTCGTCGGGACCGTCGGCGAGGCGCAGCGTGCGGGCCAGTGCATAGGCGTAGGCCAGCGGGAAGTCGTCGCTGACGCCGGCACCGCCGTGTGCCTGGATCGACCAGTCGAGCACGGTGCATGCCACGTTGGGTGCGACGACCTTGATCATGGCGATCTCGGCCTTCGCAGCCTTGTTGCCGACGGTGTCCATCATGTACGCCGCCTTCAGCGTCAGCAGGCGCGCCTGGTCGATCAGGCAGCGCGCCTCGGCGATGCGTTCCTGCCACACGGTCTGCCGGGCGATCGGCCCGCCGAACGCGACGCGGCTGGCGAGTCGCTTGCACATGAGTTCCAGCGCGCGCTCGGCCAGTCCCAGGCAGCGCATGCAGTGATGGATCCGGCCCGGTCCGAGGCGGCCCTGCGCTATCTCGAAGCCGCGGCCCTCGCCGAGCAGGATGTTGGACGCCGGCACCCGCACGTTCACGAAGTCGGTTTCCATGTGGCCGTGCGGCGCGTCGTCGTATCCGAACACGCCCAGCGGGCGCAGCACCTTCATGCCCTGGGTGCCCGATGGCACCAGGATCATCGACTGCTGCTGGTGCTTCGGCGCGTCCGGGTCGGTCTTGCCCATCACGATGTAGAGCCTGCAGCGCGGATCGCCCGCGCCCGACGTCCACCACTTGCGGCCGTTGATCACGTAGTCGTCGCCGTCGCGGCGGATCTCGGTCTGGATGTTGGTGGCATCGGACGAAGCGACCGCCGGCTCCGTCATCGCGAACCCCGAGCGAATGTCGCCGGCAAGCAGCGGTTCCAGCCACTGCTCCTTCTGCTCCGGGGTGCCATAGCGTTCGATCGTTTCCATGTTGCCGGTGTCGGGCGCGCTGCAGTTGAAGACCTCGCTCGCCCAAGGCACGCGGCCCATGATCTCGGCGAGCGGCGCGTACTCGATGTTCTTCAGGCCCGCGCCGCGCGGAGAATCGGGGAGGAACAGGTTCCACAGGCCGGCGGACTTCGCCTTGACCTTCAGTTCCTCGACGATGCGCGTCGGCGTCCAGCGCACGCCGCTGCGCGTGTTCTCCTCGATCTCGGTGTAGAAGCGACGCTCGTTCGGATAGACGTGTTCCTGCATGAACCCGTCGACGCGGGCGCGCAGGTCCTGGACCCTGGGGCTGTAATCGAAGTGCATCGTGGTTCCTCCTCCGAGGAGGATAGCGCAGCGATCTTGGAGCCCGCGGCGACGCGCGTTACAGTGCAGCGAGGAGGCACCGATTGCTCGGCAGTGAGAAAGGCAGGGCGACATGAAAGCAGTGCTGTGCGTGGAGTGGGGCCCGCCCGAGAAGCTCGTGGTGGCGGAAGTCGCGGCGCCGGAGCCGAAGGCCGGGGAAGTCCGCGTGCGGGTCGCGGCCGCCGGAGTCAACTTCCCGGACGCGCTCATCGTGCAGAAGAAGTACCAGATCCAGCCGCCGTTGCCGTTCACGCCCGGGACCGAAGTCGCGGGCACCGTGGACGCCGTGGGCGAGGGCGTGCGGCACGTGAAGGCCGGCGACCGGGTGATCGCGTTCGTCGGCCTCGGCGGGTTCGCCGAATTCGCGTGTGCGCCGGCCGCCCTCGTCGCGCCGATTCCGTCCGGTGTCAGCGACGAGGTGGCGGCCGCCTTCACGCTGACCTACGCGACGTCGCACCATGCGCTGTTCGACCGCGGCGCGCTGAAGGGCGGCGAGACTCTGCTGGTGCTGGGTGCCGGCGGCGGCGTGGGGCTGGCGGCGGTGGAACTCGGCAAGATCGCGGGGGCGCGCGTCATCGCCGCGGCCTCGAGCGAGGAAAAACTGCAGGCCGCGCGCGAGCACGGTGCTGACGTGCTGGTCGACTACGCGAAGCAGGACCTGCGGGAAGCCGTGAAGGCAGCCACCGACGGCAAGGGCGTCGACATGGTGTACGACCCCGTGGGCGGGCCGCTGACCGAAGCCGCGATTCGCTCGCTGGCGTGGCGCGGCCGCCTGCTGGTGATCGGGTTCGCGCAGGGCGAGATCCCGCGGATCCCGGCGAATCTCCTGCTGATCAAGGGGGCCTCGGCGGTCGGCGTGTTCTGGGGCGAATTCGCGAAGCGGGAGCCGAAGGCCAACGGCGCGATGCTGGCCGAACTCTTCGGCTGGCTGGCCGCCGGCAAGCTGCGGCCGCACGTCTCGAAGACCTTCTCCCTGCACGACGTCCCGCTGGCGTTGCGTTCGCTGCTGGACCGCACCGCCGTGGGCAAGCTGGTCGTCGTTCCATCCAAGTGAGGATCCGCATGGTCTGCACTCTGATGCGTGTCGCGCTGACCGTGTTCGCGTTCGCCGTGCCGGGCCCGGCGGTGGTTGCCGCCGAGCGCGCGATCGACAAGGAGATCGTGGTCGCGGCGACTCCGCAACAGGTGTGGAACGCGTGGACGACGCGCGCAGGAATCACGAGCTTCTTCGCGCCGGACGCGAACATCGACGCGCGGGTCGACGGGGCGTTCGAGATCTACATCAATCCTCTGGCAGAACCGGGGTTGAAGGGCGCGGACGGGATGCGCTTCCTGGCGCTGCAGCCGCCGCGCATGCTGTCTTTCACGTGGAACGCGCCGCCCAGCCTTCCCGAGGCGCGTCAGCAGCGTACCTTCGTCGTCGTCCGCATCCAGCCGATCGGCGAGAAGGAAACCCGCGTGACCCTGCACCACAGCGGCTGGGGTGACGGCGGCGAATGGGACAAGGCCTACGGCTACTTCGACCGCGCCTGGGGCAACGTGCTCGGAAACCTGAAGAAGAGCTTCGAGTCCGGCCCGATCGACTGGACGGCCTGGCTCGAGCAGATGCGCAAGGCGCAGCCGAAGTGATGCGCGTCAGGCGTTCGCGCGGAAGTAGCGCGGTTCGCTGAAGATCGACGCGAGCTCGACGCGCCGCACTTCGGGGTGGTCGGGGACGGCGAACAGCACGGGCGCGAGCAGTTCCTCGAACAGCCCCCGCAGGCTGCGGGCCCCTGACTTGTATTCGAGCGCCAGGTCGGCGATCTCCTCGAACACGCGCGGCTCCACCACCAGGTCGACGTGGTGCGCCTTGAGGATGGCCCGGAACTGGCGGTAGATGCAGTTGCGCGGCTCCGTCATGATCCGCACCAGCATGTCGCGCGAGAGGTCGCGCAGGCGCGCGACGATGGCCAGGCGTCCGGTGAACTCGGGAATCAGCCCGAACTTCACGAGGTCGTCCGGCTTCACGCGTTCGTTCAGGCTTTCGAGGATGCGCCGGTCGTCCGCCGCCGAGGTGGCGACGAAGCCGAACCCGTGGCTGGCGGACATGATCTCCTCCAGGCCCACGAACGCGCCGCCACAGATGAAGAGCACGTGCGAGGTGTCGAGGTACTGGCCCCCGGACAGCCGCACCGGCGCGCCTTCCATGATCTTCAGCAACGCGTGCTGCACGCTCTCGCCCGAGGTCCCGTGGTCGGCGGAAAGCGACGCGGACTTCAGCTTGTCGACCTCGTCGATGAAGACGATCCCGCGTTGGGTGCGCTCGACGTCTCCGGCGGCCTTGTCGTGCAGGCGCTCCAGGATGGCCTGGATCTCGTCATTCACGTAGCGTGATTGCGCGAGCGAGGTTGCGTCCGCCGTCACGAACGGCACCGACAGCAGGCGCGCCAGCGACTCGCACAGGAGCGTCTTGCCGGTGCCGGTCGGCCCGACGAGCAGCACGTTGCTCTTGGTGATCTCCAGGCCGTCCTCGCGCGCGAGCGCGAGCTTGCGGTAGTGGGCGTAGACCGCGACGGCGAGCGTCCGCTTGGCGGCGTCCTGGCCGATCACGTATTCGTCGAGGTGGCGGACGATCGCGCTGGGGTTGGGGCAGGTGTCGAGGGAATCCACGGCGGCCTCAGGTGCGTTCTGCATACTGCCATCCGAGTTCGGCCAGCGCGCGCGCGTTGTCGCCGGACTTCAGCGCATTGTCGGACGACGCTATGCCCTCGGTCGCTCTCTTGTACACGCCCTGCAGGATGGCGGCGATCCGGAACAGGTTGTAGGCGAGATAGAAGTTCCAGTGCTCGATCGGGCCGCGGCCGGTCCGCTCGGCGTAGCTTCGGATGTAGTCGGCCTCGCTGGGAATGCCGAGCGCGGCGTGGTCCAGTCCTGCGATGCCGCGGAAGGCGCCCGGGGCGATGTGCCAGCTCATGCAGTGGTACGAGAAGTCCGCGAGCGGATGCCCGAGCGTCGACAGTTCCCAGTCGAGTACGGCGATGATGCGGGCCTCGGTGGGATGGAACACGAGGTTGTCCATCCGGTAGTCGCCGTGCACCACGGTCGTCTCGTCGCCCGGCGGGATGTGCTGCGGCAGCCAGTCGATGAGCCTGTCCATCGCTTCGATGCGCTGCGTTTCGGAGGCCCGGTACTGCCTGCTCCAGCGCCCGATCTGCCGCTCGAAGTAGTTTCCGGTCTTGCCGTAGTCGGCGAGGCCGGCACGCTCGATGTCGACGGTGTGCAGGCGCGCGATCACGCGGTTCATCTCGTCGTAGATCGACGAGCGCTCGGCCGCCGACAGGCCCGGCAGCGACTGCTCCCAGAAGATGCGGCCCTCGACGTGCTCCATCAGGTAGAACGCGCGTCCGATCACGCTCTCGTCTTCCACCAGCAGCAGGGTCCATGGCACCGGGATGCCCTGCGACGCGAGCGCGCGCATCACGTGGAATTCCCGCTCGACCGCGTGCGCGGACGGCAGCAGCTTGGCTGACGGTCCGGGCTTGCTGCGCATCACGTAGCGTGCGGTCGGCGTGGTCAGCAGGTAGGTCGGGTTCGACTGGCCGCCCTGGAACTGCTGCACCGACAGCGGCCCGCGGAACTCGGGCAGGTGCTGCTCGAGGTGCGCCGCGAGCCGCTCGACGTCGAACCGATGCCGCGCCGTCACTTCGCCAAGCTGACTCATTCGTTGCCTCCGGCGCCGCGCGACGAGCGCAGCTTCATGTACTGGCCCAGCAGGTGCTCCATTGTGGACAGGCGCGACGCGGTCTGCAGCGTGTCGAGCGCGCAGAAGTTGACGACGCGCACGATGCTGGTCGCCACGCTCGGGCCGACGTCGATCACGTTGAGGCAGCCCGGGTCCTGTGCCAGGCCGCCGAGGAACACGGGCTGGCCCGTCAGGAACCACGAAAGGATGCCGCGGTTGACGCCGCCGTGCAGCACGACGAGCACCGTGTCCCAGTCGTCTTCGGCGAGCAGTCGCTGGATCGCCGGCAGCGTGCGGTCGAGCAATTCGCCGATCGTCTCGCCGTTCAGGAAACGCGTTTCCCGCGGCACCGGTCCCTCGAAGGCGCCGATGAAGGCCGAGCGCAGTTCGGCGTCCGGAATGCTCGCCAGCGGCCCGCCGCGGATCTCCTGCAGTTCGGCGCGGTGTTCGACGGGCGGCGCCGCCGCCGCGGCTCGCAGCACGTGCTCCGCGGTGGTCCGCGTGCGCACGAGTCCGCTGGTGATCGCGCGATCGATGCGCACGCCCGAGGCGGCGATCGCCGTGCCCATCGCACGCGCCTGCTCGACTCCTCGCGCGGTCAACGGCACGTCGTCGGGCGGGTAGGGGCGGCCGTGCTCGTCGAAGTACTCGACCGCGCCATGGCGCATCAGCAGGATGCGGCGGCGTTCGACGTGCATCAGCGAGCCTTCACGACGCTGGTTGCGACAAGGGCGTCGATGTCGCCGGTCGCGTACCCGAGCTCGGCCAGCACGGCGCGCGTCTGTTCGCCCTGCGCCGGTGCCGGTGCCGGCATCCATCCGTGGCCGCCGAGTTGCGCGAGCGGCGCGATCTCGGTGACGTCGCCCTTCCGCACGACCAGGCCGCGCGCCCGGTGATGCGGGTGCTCCAGCGCCTCCGCCGGGGTCAGCACCGGCGTGACACAGCAGTCGACCCCATCGAACACTGCCAGCCATTCGGCCAGGCCTTTCTCGCCGACGCGGCGCGCCACGCGGGCGATCGTCGCCCGTGCTGCGTCGGAGCCCGGCGCTTCGCCGTACGCCCAATGGCGTTCGACGAGTTCCGGGAGCGCGGCGGCCCCGCAGAAGGCCTTCCAGAACTTGTGCTCCAGCGCGCCGACGGCGAGGTGGCGATCGTCGGCGGTGCGGTAGACGCGATAGCAGGCCACGCCTCCGGTCAGCAGCGATTGCTCGGCCCGCGGCGTGCCGCCGGCGTCGAGTTCCGAGACCGGAAAGAAGTGGTGCGCGAGCAGGCCGTCGGTCATCGCGATGTCGAGATAGCGGCCCTGGCCGGACCGCTGCGCGGACAGCAGCGCGGCGAGCACCATGCCCAGCGCCGACAGGGTTCCGCCAAGCAGGTCGCCCATCTGCAGGTTGGGGATGGCGGGCTCGCCGTGGGCGCGGTTCTGGTCGAGCACGCCGGTCATGGCGATGTAATTGATGTCATGGCCGGCGCGCTGCGCGAGTGGCCCCGTCTGCCCGTAGCCCGAAAGGGAGCACACCACCAGCTTCGGATTCTCGGCGTGCAGCGTTTCCCAGCCGAGGCCGAGGCGGTCGAGCACGCCTGGGCGGAAGCCCTCGATCAGCGCATCCGCGCGTCGCGCCAGCCGCAGCAGCACTTCGCGACCCTGCGGACTCTTGAGGTCGATCGCGATCGAACGTTTGCCTCGGTTCGTGGCTTCGTAAGCCGGATGCACCGCGCGGCCGGCGGCGTTGCGCACGGTCGGAGGGAAGTCGCGCATGTAGTCGCCTTCGCCGGTGTCTTCCACCTTGATCACGTCGGCCCCAAGGTCGGCCAGATGCATGGTCGCGGCCGGTCCGGGCAACAGCCGCGTCAGGTCGAGCACCAGCAGGCCGGCCAGCGGCGCGCTCACCGGACGGCCCTCCGCGCCGCGCGCTCCGCGAGGATTGCACCGGAACGATGGCCGTCCGCGCTCATGTCAATGCCTCGAGTTCTTCCTGCAGCTTCAGCCAGCGGGACTCGAGCGCGTCGACCTGCTGCGCGAGTTCGCCACGGCGCTTGAGCAGGGACGCGACTTCGTCGTCGGCGCCGGCGTGATAGAAGGCCGGGTCCGCGAGGCGCGCATCGAGTTCGCGCAGTTCGTCGGTGACCCCGGCGAGTTCCGCCTCGAGCTTCTGCAGCTTGTTCTGCAGCGGCCTGCGCGCCGAGGCAAGCCGCTGGCGCTCCGCGGCTTCCTGCTGGCGCTGCTCGCGTCGCGGCTTGCTCGTGCGCTCGTCGGTATCCGCGCGCTCCCGGCGGCTGGCGAGCACCAGGGCGGTGTAGTCGTCGAGGTCGCCGTCGAACGGCCCCACCCGTCCGTCATGCACCAGCCAGAGCTGGTTCACGGTCGCGCGCAGAAGATGGCGGTCGTGCGACACGAGGATCAGCGCGCCTTCGTAGGACGACAGGGCCACCGTCAGCGCCTCGCGGGTTTCCATGTCTAGGTGGTTGGTCGGCTCGTCGAGCACCAGCACGTTCGGCCGCTTCCAGGCGATCAGCGCGAGCGCGCAGCGCGCCTTCTCGCCGCCGGACATCGGTCCGATCAGCGAGGTCGCCATCTCGCCCGAGAACCGGTAGGTGCCGAGGAAGTCGCGCAGCTCCTGCTCGCGCGCCTCGGGCGCGAGCCGTCGCAGGTGCATCAGCGGCGTTTCGTCCGTGCGCAGCTGATCGAGCTGGTGCTGGGCGAAGTAACCGATCGCGAGGCCCTGGCCGCGCAGCAGCTCGCCCGCCTGCGGCACGAGGTCGCCCGAGATCGCCTTGACCAGCGTCGACTTGCCGGCGCCGTTCACGCCGAGGATGCCGATGCGGTCGCCGGAGCGCACGGCGAACCGCACCCCGGACAGGACCTGCCGGTCGCCATAGCCCAGAGCGAGGCCATCGGCGTCGAGCAGCCGCTCCGGCAGCTTCACGGGTTCCTGGAACTCGAACCGCCACTCCCGTTTCGCGCGCGCCGGCTCGATGGCGGTCAGCCGCTCCAGCATCTTCAGGCGGCTCTGGGCCTGGCGCGCCTTGGTGGCCTGGGCCCGGAAGCGGTCGACGAACTTCTGCAGGTGCGCCGCCGTCCGCTCGTACTGCCGCGCCGCGGCGTCCTGCTGGCGCAACTGCTCGAAGTACGCGGTCTCGAACGCGCTGTAGTTGCCAGCGTAGCGACGGATCGTGCCGTCCCCGACGTGCCAGATGGTCTGCGCGATGCGGTCGAGGAACTCGCGATCGTGCGAGATCACGAGGACCGTCGCCGGCTGGCGCTTCAGCCACGCCTCGAGCCAGACGACCGAGTCCAGGTCGAGGTGGTTGGTCGGCTCGTCCAGCAGCAGCAGGTCGGCCGGCCGCAGCAGCGCGCGCGCCAGCGCCAGGCGGTTGCGCCACCCGCCGGAGAAGGAGGCAACCGGCCGGATCGCGTCGGATTCGGCGAAGCCCAGGCCGTGCATCACGGAACGCGCCTCCGCGGTGATCGCGCCTTCGTTCAGTTCCGCCAGCGCAGCCAGGGCGTGCGCGAGCTGCAGGTCGTCGTGCTGCCGCTCGGCCTGGGTCAGTTCGGAGCGCGCCGCGGCGAGCGGCGCGTGGCCTGCCAGGACGTAGTCGAGCGCGGTGACGTCGGCGCCCTCGATGTCCTGCGCGACATGCGCGATCCGTTCGTGCGGCGGCGCCTCCAGTTCGCCGGCGTCGACCGCCAGCTCGCCCAGGATGGCGGCGAACAGCGACGACTTGCCACTGCCGTTTGCTCCCACGAGCCCGATGCGCTCGCCCGGCGGGGCGATCAGCGATACGCCGCGATACAGCGTGCGCGCGCCGCGGGCAATGGCGACATCGATCAACCTGAGCATCGGGGATTTCTGCGTGCGACCGGCGCCGCCGCGAAGGGTCGGGCTAGGGGAGCTCTTCCTGGCGAGCCATGAACACCATGTCGTCGCCGGCGCTCGTGCTGAGCCACGTCAGAGGGATATCGCCGAGCACCCGCTCGACTTCGTCGCGTCCGTCGCCCACCTCGACGAACAGCAACCCGTTTCGTTTCAGGTGCCCGCGCGCCTGCCGCACGATGTTCTTCACCACCGCCATGCCGTCCGGGCCGCCGGCCAGCGCAAGCGTCGGCTCGTGCGTGTACTCCTTCGGCAGTTTCGCCATCGCCGCGTCGGTCACATAGGGTGGATTGCTGATGATGACGTCGTAGCGCTTGCTCGGCAGCGCCTCGAACAGATCCGACTTGAGCAGCGTGATCCGGTCATCGAAGTGGTAGTCGTCGACGTTGCGGCGTGCCACCTTCAGCGCTGCGTCCGAGATGTCGACCGCGTCCACCTTCGCGTTCGGGAACGTGTCGGCCGCCATGACGGCCAGGCAACCCGACCCGGTGCACAGGTCCAGGATGTCGGCGACCGCGGTACGGTCCTCGACCCAGGGTTGAAGGTCGTCACGCAGGAGTTCGCCGATGAAGGAGCGGGGAATGATCACGCTCTCGTCGACGTAGAACTTGTAGCCCATCAGCCACGCTTCGTTGAGCAGGTAGGCAGCCGGCAGGCGCTTCTTCACCCTGCGCTCGATCGTCTGCAGCAGCGAGTTGATCTCCGCGTGCGTCAGGTACGCGTCCGCGAAGAACTCGAGCCGGTCGAGCGGCAGCTTGAGGGTCCGCAGCACGATGAAGGCCGCTTCCTCGAACGCGTCCGCCTGCCCGTGGCCATAGGAAAGGCCGGATTCGTTGAAGCGCGTGACGGCGAAGCGCAGGACGTCACGCAGTGTCCGCAGGTTCGCCTGGGCGTCGATGGTCATGTCGGCTCCTCGGTCACGCCAGCAATCGTTCGAGCGTACCGCGATAGACGTCCTTCAGCGGCTCGAGGTCGGCCACCGCGATGCTTTCGTCGATCTTGTGGATCGTGGCGTTGGTCGGTCCGAACTCGACGACCTGGCGGCAGATCGTGGCGATGAAGCGGCCGTCGGACGTGCCGCCGGTGGTCGAAAGCGCGGTCGAGCGCCCGGTCACTGCCCGGATGGCCGCTGAAATCGCGTCCGACAGTGCGCCCGGCGCCGTGCTGAACGGCTGCGCGCCGACCGTCCAGGCGAGTTCGTACTCGAGGCCGTGGCGCTGCAGGATTGCTTCGATGCGCTCCTTCAGGCTCGCGACGGTCGAGACGGGGGCAAACCGAAGGTTGAAGTCCACCACGCAGGTCCCCGGGATCACGTTGGACGCGCCGGTGCCCGCGCGCACGTTCGATACCTGGAACGTCGTTGCCGGGAAGAAGGCATCGCCGTCGTCCCACCGCTCGATGGCGAGTTCAGCGAGCGCGGGCGCCAACTGGTGCACCGGATTTCGCGCGAGGTGCGGATACGCAACGTGGCCCTGGATGCCGCGCACCGTGAGGGTGCCGGACAGCGAGCCGCGGCGCCCGTTCTTGATCGTGTCGCCAAGGGCGTCCACCGACGTCGGCTCTCCGACGATGCAGAAGTCGATCGTCTCGCCGCGCGCGCGCAGCGCGTCGACCACCTTGACGGTGCCGTCGGTGGCGGGTCCTTCCTCGTCAGACGTCAGCAGCAGCGCGATCGATCCGCGATGGCGCGGCTGGGAGCGCACGAATTCCTCCGCCGCCACGACGAAGGCGGCGACCGAGCTCTTCATGTCGGAGGCGCCGCGCCCGTACAGGACGCCGTCCCGGACCGTCGGCACGAACGGATCCGACTGCCACTGGTCGAGCGGGCCCGTCGGCACGACGTCGGTATGGCCGGCGAAGACGAACAGCGGCGAATCGGAACCGCGGCGCAGCCAGAGGTTGGTCACGCCCTTGGACACGATCGTCTCGGCGCGGAATCCGGACGGAACCAGCCGCTCGCTCACCAGAGCCTGGCAGCCGTCGTCGTCCGGCGTCACGGAGCGGCGGCGGATCAGTTGCTGTGTGAGGTCGAGCGTCGCGGTCATCGGCACGGGCCGGAGTACGGGCCGTGCACGGGCCCGGGGATGAGCGCGCGGATTGTAAGGCAGCCGATCGGCTGCCTTCGCGGAATCAGATGTTCAGCGTGAACTCGGAGAACGAGGCGTCCGAGCTGGAGTCCCTGCGCGGCTGGCGGTCGAGC
>Ga0316188_10000048_pt1 | contig 35212 bp, 27 predicted proteins | sample Phiworburrow1_MG_FD_204933 | JGI IMG/M metagenome (GOLD analysis project Ga0316188, IMG submission 204933) | Coastal sediment microbial communities from Maine, United States - Phippsburg worm burrow 1 | ecosystem: Environmental > Aquatic > Marine > Coastal > Sediment | place: USA: Maine... | reverse complement strand
CACCGATTGCGGGTAAGCGAGTTGGAACAGCTGCCGGACGCCCAGCTTGGCCAGCAGCATGATGCGGATGACCTTGATACCGCCTGCGGTTGAACTGGCGCAGCTGCCGGTAAACGAAAGGATGATGAGGAGGAGCGGCACATGCAGGGGCCACTCCGAGAAAGTTGCCGTAGTAAAGCCGGTACTGGTCAGGATCGACGCAACCTGGAAGGTCGCATAACGCACGGACTCCCAGGCCCCCGAGTAGGCATTCGCCAGGAAAAGGCTGGCGGCGACGAACAGGCTCGAATATAAAAATATCCGGCCGTAAGCGCGGGTTTCACTGTCGCCGACATAGGCCGCCACGGTCAGGCGTTTGTAAGCGGTGAAGTGGATAGCGAAGTTGATACCGCCAGCCAGCATGAACACGATTGCGATGGTCTCGATCAGGGGGCTGTTGAAATAGGCCATGCTCTCGTCGTGGGTTGAGAAGCCCCCGGTGGAGATGGTGGAGAAGGCATGACCAATGGCATCGAACAGGCTCATGCCGGCCAGCCAGAAGGCCGCCGCGCAGACAAGCGTGAGCGCGACGTAAATAGACCAGAGCGCGCGGCCTGTTTCCGCAATGCGGGGCGTCAATTTGTCGTGTTTTACAACCCAGGATGCTTCCGCACGGTATAACTGCATGCCACCGACACCCAGCCAGGGCAGGATGGCGATGGCCAGAACGATGATACCCATTCCCCCCAGCCATTGGAGTTGCTGCCGATGATAGAGGATCGAGGGGGGCAGGCGGTCCAGGCCGAGGATCACCGTAGCGCCGGTGGTCGTGAAGCCCGAAACGGATTCGAACACCGCGTCCGTTATGTTCAGGTGGAGTCCAAGGGTGAAGGGCAACGCGCCCACGACGCCCAGGATGGTCCACAGCAGCGTGACGACCAGGAATCCGTCCCTGACCGACAGGTCATCGTGCTTCCTGGCTGTGGGCAGCCAGAGTGCGAGTCCCGAAAGTACCGCGATGACGAAAGACCAGCCAAATACAATCCACTCGCCATCGCTGTAGTAAAGGGACACCATCGCGCTTGGAATAAAGCTCAGGCTGTAGAGCATCACCAGGATGCCGCAAAGCCGGATGATTGCGGGCCAGTGCATGTCAGAAACCGCTTCGCCGGCGCGTCTGGAGGCCCTCGGCACGGCAAGACTGTCCGAACCGGGGATTCATCGGCATGACGAATGGGGTGGTTGGAGCACACCCGGCGGGGCATGCCATCGTGTCGTACATAGCGGGCACCGAACGCCAGTTTCAGGGACGGTAGTATTCTTCTATTGGATTCCGGATACGCAAATTATCTTTTCCTGGAGTTTTCCGGTCACGTAAAGAAGTCGTAAGATTCTTACAGGAGTTTGATATTCTCTGACGGCCCGGCGCACGCACGAGGCCCGGTTATGGTTTCTTCATCGCTTTCGGCAGGTCCGAGGGCGGCATCACCTGGGGTAGCGGCATTTCGAATGAGCAGATCCGCTAAGAGAGTCGCTGCCTACGCTGGCGCCGCGGCCGCGGTGCTGGTTACCGTGGGGCTGGCTTTCCTGCTGCACCGCCTGATGCCGCATGCAAATCTGTCGCTGCTGTTTCTGACGGGCGTGCTGATGGTGGCGGCCCGCAGCGGCCTGGGACCTTCGCTGCTGGCCAGCGTGCTCAGCTTTCTGGCGTTCAACTATTTCTTTACCAAGCCGTACTTCACGCTGCAGGTTGCTGACGACGGCGATGTCGCCACATTGGCGTTTTTCCTGGTGATCGCCGCGATTACCGGCAACCTTGCTGCCCGCATGTACCGGGAAGTCAGTATGCGGCAGCACTCACTGCAGCGAATGTCAGAGCTCTATGACTTCAGTCGACAGATGTCTTCAGCGGCTGGGACAGCAGCGGTACCGGAGGCCCTGGCGCAACATCTCAACAAGTCCCTGGGACGGGCGGTGTGGGTCCTGCTATCGGATGCCGGAAAGACGCCCACTGTGAAATTTGAGGCGGGCCAGCCTTCGGATTTGGCGCCTGACGAGATTGAAACAGCATGGTTGAGCAAAGCCACGCAACCATTCAGTATCGCACCATGGACCTTTTTCCTGTTGGCGACCAGCCGGGAACAAATGGGCCTGATTGCCATTCAGGGCGAATTGGATTCGGAACAGATGGATTCCGTGCAAAGCCTGTGTGAACAGGCAGGGGTCGCCCTCGAGCGGACCCGGCTGGTCGAGGACCTCGAGGAAACCCGCGTCGTCTACGAGACGGAACAGCTGCGTTCCGCACTGCTGTCATCGGTGTCACACGACTTGCGCACGCCGCTGGCCTCGATTATCGGTTCGACCACGAGCCTGCTCGAGTATGGCGATTCGATCAGCCCCGATGATCGCAGGGAGTTACTCGAGACCGTGGTAGAAGAATCGCAACGGCTCGACCGGCACATCCAGAACCTGCTGGACATGACGCGGATCGGACAGGGCGGGCTGAAACTCAGGCGCGACTGGGTCGACCTCCATGACACCGTTTCCAGTGCCCTGAACAGACTGCGTAGCGACTTCCGGGGACTGGAGGTCGAAATCGATGTCGCGCCGGCCGTGCCCCTGTTATGGATTCACGGAGTCCTGATCGAGCAGGCGCTGGTCAACTTGCTGGATAACGCAATTCGCTATTCTCCCGACAATGGGCGTATCACGGTGTCGGCGCGGGCCCAGGGCGCCGTCGTGGAGATCGACGTGTGTGACGAAGGGCCCGGAATACCGGAAAGCGAGAGGGAATTGATTTTCGACATGTTCTACTCGGCGCAGCACGGGGACCGCGGCAAACACCAGGGAACCGGCCTGGGTTTGACCATATGCCGCGGCATGGTCGGGGCGCACCATGGCGAAGTCGTTGCCCTGGAGGGACCCAATGGGCGGGGCACCTGCATGCGTATCACCCTGCCCATTTACGACAAGGAATGAGCACGGAGATCATGGACGCCGGATCGGACAATGCGGCTGAGGCCAAAATCCTGATCGTCGAGGATGAAGCGCAGATCCGCAAGTTCCTGCGCATCAGCCTGCAGGCGCATGGTTATACAGTACTCGAGGCTCGCCTCGGTGAAGATGGGCTGGCGCTGTGCGCCAGTCACCAGCCGGAACTCGTGATCCTGGACCTGGGCCTGCCGGATCTGGACGGGCAGGATTTTATCGCACGTCTCCGCGAATGGTCAGAGGTACCCGTTATCGTGCTGTCGGTGCGCGCCTCGGAATCAGAAAAAGTCCGGGCGTTGGATGCCGGTGCCAACGACTATGTCACGAAGCCATTCGGAATCAATGAACTGATGGCTCGAATCCGCTCGGTGTTGCGCGGCAGCCAGGCTACGCACGCGGCCCAACCGCTGTTCGAATCAGACGGGCTGCAGGTCGACCTGTTGCAGCGGGAGGTTAAGGTTGACGGAGCAGCGGTCCACCTGTCGAAGAAAGAATATGAACTCCTGCGGCTGTTGATTTCCCACCCCGCTCAGGTGCTGACTCACCAGCAAATCCTGCGGGAGGTATGGGGGCCTGCGCAGCAGAACGAAACCCATTACCTGCGGGTGCTGATGGGGCAACTGCGGCAGAAACTGCGGGATGACCCGACCCACCCGCGCTTTATCGTCACCGTGCAGGGTGTCGGCTACCGGTTGGCTATTCAGCCCTGACACGGCTCTCATCCACACCAGGTCGACCAATAAAAAAGGCCGCCCAAGGGCGACCTTTTGTATTGGTGGAGGCGGCGGGCCGCTCCCGGGCGTCCTGCCCTCCGCGGCACCAGGACCTCCCTGTCCAATGGAATCGAACGCTTCGCAGTCGATGCCCTGAACCCCCACGCAATAAAAAACCCCAGGCTTGCAGCCCGGGGTTTGTTATTGGTGGAGGCGGCGGGAATCGAACCCGCGTCCGCAAGTACTCCGCCTTTGGCTCTACATGCTTATCCGGTCTATTTATTTAATCGCAGGCTACCCGACAGGCAGGGAAAACCGGCAACGAGCCTGGTAAGGTTTTAACGAATCCGCGCCAGGCGCGCTTCATCGCGATCCCATATAGGGTGACTCCCGTGATCCGGTCGTATGGGCACGAAACCGGGCGGAAGGCGCTATGCAGGTGTTTAAGCTGCTAGTGCGTAGTTGTCGTCGTTGGCAACTAAAGTTTTGCAATCAGTTTTACGAGTTGTTTGCAGCTCGGCATGCACCTCGGGTTTCGCTACCCACGTCGAATCCAGGTCGCCCCCGTGGTTTAAATCTCGAGTGCGGGCATTTTACACTAATCAGCGCTTGCGCGCCCCGTTCGGGGTGCCGCTCTGCAGCGCCGCCTCTGCGTTACTGCTCCTTGGACATGGCCGTGCTATGCCCTGCGTTGCGTGCCTTGATGCGTCCCCGCAGAGCGACCCTGGTCAGCACAAAATGCCCGCACCCAGGGTTTGCGATTACTTTGCTTCTTACCCTGAGTTAGACCGCTGTTTTTTGATCGGTTCCGTGGCTGAGATTAATCTGCCCAGTTTGTGATTTTCATCATTCATGTGTCGACGGATCAGGCGTAGCTTAAGGGCATGATCGAGATCCGCATTCATGGACGGGGCGGGCAGGGCGGCGTGACGCTCGCGAAGATCCTGGCCGCGGCCGAGCATCGTGAAGGCCGGTCGGTCCAGGCCTTTGGCGTGTATGCCGCGGAGCGGTCCGGTGCGCCGGTGCAGGCATTTTTGCGTTGCGATGACGAACCGATCCACAACCCCAATCAGATCTACGAACCTGACCACCTGGTTGTGCTCGATCCCACGCTGATTTCACCGGTGATCCTGTCCGGCCTCAAGCCGGGCGGCTGGATCCTCCTGAACTGCGAGAAACCGCCGGCGCACTATGCCGGCCAGGAGCGCGTCGCCGCGTTCCGGATCGCGACGGTCGACGCCGCTTCAATTGCCGTGAAGCATGGCCTGGGTTCGCGTGCGGTTCCGATCGTGAACACGGCGCTGGCCGGCGCAGCCGCTCGACTTCTCGGACTGAACATGGATTCGGTGCTGGCTGCGTTCGAGGAATTCGGTTTTCACGGCGGCAACGTATTGGCTGCCCGTGAAGCCTGGGAGGCTGTCCGTACCCAGCAGCAGGAACCGCTACCCGGCGAGCCCCATCCGCCGCTGCAACCGCACAGGCGCCAGGCCGGCCTGATCGAGGGTAACACCGGTGCGCCGCCACTGATCCACACGGGCCAATGGGCCAACCAGCAGCCCATTCGTGAAAACGCGACGCCACCCTGCAATTTCATCTGCCCGGCGGGCAATGACGTGCAGGGGTTCCTCGCTGCGCTGAACGGCGGGGACGTCGACCGCGCATTGGGTATTTTGCTCGAGACTTCGCCCCTGCCTTCGGTCTGTGGGCGGGTATGCCCCGGTTTCTGCATGCAGCAGTGCAACCGGGCCCAATTGGAAGGACCGGTCAACGTGCGCGCCCTCGAGCGCTATGCGGGTGATCACGGTGCGGCTCGCGTAGCGGTCGCGGCGCCGCGGTCCGAAAGGGTAGCGGTGGTGGGCGCGGGCCCGGCCGGTTTGTCCGGCGCCTATCACCTGGCGCGGCTCGGTTACCGCGTCACACTGATCGATGCCGCCACCGAACTCGGTGGGCTGATGCGTACCGGAATCCCTGTTTATCGGCTGCCGCGGCAGGCATTGGACCTCGACATCAAGCGCATCCTCGAGCTGGGTATCGAGACGCGGCTGGACCGGCGCATCGACCATCAGCGGTTGAAGGCGCTGACCCGCGAATTCGACGCCGTGCTGGCGGCGACTGGCCTGCAGCGCCTGACGTCGCTGGACCTGGGGACGGACCTCGGTTCGGGCGAGGGTCGCGTCGTGCAGGGCATCGAGTTCCTCGACCAGGCACGCCGCAACGACATCCAGGTCAGCGGCGAGGACGTCATAGTCGTCGGCGGCGGCAATACGGCCGTGGACGCCGCGCGCTCGGCACACCGCCTCGGCGCTGCCAGCGTGCGCATCGTTTACCGACGCACGCGACAGGAAATGCCGGCCATTCCCGAAGAAGTGGACGATGCGTTCGACGAGGGCATCGCGATCGACTTTCTCTGTTCCCCTGTGCGGATTTCACGCGATGGCGATAAGCGGTTGCTGACCTGCGAGCGCATGGAGCTGGGTGAACAGGACGATAGCGGCCGGCGCCGCCCGATGGTCGTGCCGAATTCGGCGTTCGAACTGCCCTGTGACCGGGTCATACTGGCCGTCGGCCAGGCGGCCGACCTTTCGCTTTTACCTGCCGGCGCCACACTGTCCAGGACGCAGCCCGTGGACAGCAGCGGAGGGGCGCCGGTCTACCCGGCTGGAGATTTGCTGACCAACGAGGGTACGGTGACCGCCGCCATCGGCTGCGGTCGGGACATGGCCCTGCGGTTGCACGAACGCTTCAGCGGAGAGAAGTTGTACCGCGAACCGCCGACGGAAGACTCGGTAGTACGGGCCGATCGGATGCGGCTACAGCATTTCGAAGCTCACGTGCCACACCCTGAGGAGGTCCTGGCCATCGCGGCCCGCGAAGCGTCGTTCAGCGAGGTTCGCAGGGGCCTGGACGGGATCGAGGAAGCGCGGCGCTGCCTCAGCTGCGGCGTCTGCAACCTGTGCGATCGTTGCGTGACCTATTGCCCGGATGGCGTCCTCAAGCGGGAAGGCAGCGACCTGGTATTCGATTACGACTACTGCAAGGGCTGTGGTGTTTGCGCCAGCGAGTGCTCGCGGGCGGTCATCTACATGAAAGCCGGCTAGGGCCGTTGCTATTCAGGACAGACACATGAACATGCGACTCGCCACTGGTAATTTCGCTGCAGGACATTCGATGAGCCTGGCGGGCGAGGCCAACCGCAGCGCGCGCGGAGTGGTTTGCGGCATTTATCCCATCACGCCGCAAACGGAGATCGTCGAATACGTCGCGCGGTTTCCCTTCAGCAAGGGTCGTGTAATACCGGTCGAAAGCGAACACAGCGCGATGGGTGTTTGCATCGGCGCGGCCCTCAACGGCGCCCGCGCCTTCACCGCCAGTTCTTCGAATGGCCTCGCCTACATGGCCGAGAATGTCATGGTCGCCGCCTTTTACCGCCTGCCCATCGTCATGGCGGCCGTCAATCGCACGCTGGGGCCACCCTGGAACATCTGGGCCGACCAGGGCGATACCCTGATGTTCCGGGATTTCGCCTGGGTTCAGCTGTATTGCGACTCGAACCAGGACGTGGCCGATACGACGCTGCTGGCTTTCCGGCTGGCCGAGGATCCACGCATCCTGTTGCCGGTCATGGTCTGCATGGACGCCTTTATCGTTTCCCACACGTCAATGGAAATCGAGCTGGCCACCCAGGAGCAGGTCGACCGGTTCCTGCCGCCTTGCGACGTCCCGCAACGCCTGGACAGCGCCCATCCCGTGACTATCGGCGGCATGGCGTTCCCACAGGACACCCTGTCCCAGCGTCTCGACCTGGACGAAGCCCTGCGGCGCGTGCCCGGGGCCCTCGAGGAACACCGGGCCCAGTTCCGCGAGATCTTCGGGCGAGAGGTCAGCGGCGCCGTCGAAAGCCATCACTGCGAAGACGCCGACCGGATCCTGATCGCCTCCGGGACGGTGGCGAGCACCTTGCGGAGCGTGGTCGAGGAGTGGCGGCTCAGGGGTGAGCGGGTCGGCATGATACGGATCAAGATGTTCCGGCCTTTTCCGCGCGAAGAAGTCCGCGCGCTGTGCTCCGGATCGAAAAAAGTTGGTGTTCTCGACCGCAATTACGGGGCCGATGTCGGTGGCATCTTTTGCCATGAGGTGCGCGCCGCCCTGCAGGGTCAGGCTGGCGTGGGCGAACGTGCACCCCTCGTGCAGAGTTACCTCACGGGGGTCGGCGGGGGTGACGTGGTGCCGGACACTGTGCAGGAGGTGCTCGAGGAACTGAGTCGACGGTCCGCTGCCGGCGACCCGGTCTGGAAGGGGATCGAGACGTGAACGCGGTGACTGCCGAACGCTATGATGAAAGCTGCCTGCTACGCCCTGGCAATACCAATTGTGGCGGGTGTGGCATGAGTATCGGCCTGACCATGCTGGGGCGGGCGCTGGCGGGCGAGGACTATGTCCTGGTGATCCCGGCCTGCTGCGGCATCGTGACCGCCGGCGCCTTTCCGACCACCAGCTACAACGTGCCGGTGATCGCCTCCACCTTTGCCTCCGCACCGGCATTCGCCAGCGGGGTCGCTGCAGTCAATGACCTCAACCCGGTGACCGGTGCGAAGCCTCAACAGGTATTCTGCTGGGCCGGAGACGGCGGCACGTACGACATTGGCATGGCCACTTTGTCGGCAGCTGCCGAGCGCAATGAAAACCTGGTTTACATCTGCTACGACAACGAAATTTACGGTAACACCGGCGGCCAGCGCAGTTCCGCGACGCCGGCGGCTGCGCGGACAGCGACGACGCCGGGCGGTAAAACGGAGTGGAAAAAGGACATCATCGAAATCATGGCAGCCCACCGCGTGCCCTACGCGGCAACCCTGTCTATCGCGCATCCTGAAGATTTTCAGGACAAGATCCGCAAAGCGCTGAGGATCGACGGTTTCCGGTTCTTCCTGGTGCACGCTCCTTGCCCGACCGGCTGGAAGACCGAACCGGCGGAGTCCGTGGAACTGGTCAGGCTGGCGGTGAACAGCGGGGTATTCCCGCTGTACGAGGTCCACGACGGTGTTGACTACCGGATCAACGTCGAAGCCGATGGCACGGACCCCGCGGAGTACTATGATCGCCAGAAGCGCTTCGCCGGCCGCGAATTTGACGTCGAGTCTGTGAAGAACTGGCTGCAGAGCCGCAACGAGCGATTGCGAAAACTGGCGAAGAGCTAGGGCGTCCACTCCTCGATCAGGTCTCCCGCGTAAACACGGCACGGGTCACCATCGGCCACGCGCAATTGTTCCCTCAATTGGGCGTCTGTCTGCGCCAGCTGTTCCAGTTCCGGCTCCAGCTCCCGCCGCACAGCCAACTCACACGTTTCCACTTCTTCGGTCTTGCCCCAGCCAGATTCCGGACACTCGGCTGCCAGGCGTTGGTTCAGGTTAGCCTCGGCCTTTTGCCAGGCAAGCAGGTTGGAGTCAATCTGACCGCGCAGTTCCTGGTGCTGCGACTCACATTGCCTGGCTACGCAGGAGGCGCTTGCAGGCGGCTTGATCGCATAGCCGATGTTGAGATAGAACTCCTGGTAGCGCATCTGCGACCCCATCCGGTCCGGGCCTTTCTTCATTTGCAGGTTGACCCGGGACTTGCCCTCTTCCTCGATCAGCCCGGAGGGCGTGTGCGATTCGAGAATCCGGTGCGTGAGCGGGTCCAGGCGCTCGATGCACATGGTCCAATACACCGGTCCGGGACACCCGTTCGTCACGATGACGTCGTATTCCTTGTAGCGGTCCGTCAGCGGCGTCTTGTCACGCACCAGGTGATTCATACAGGAAAGATCAACCTCTGCAGCCGCCACGCCCGCGCAGGACGTCGACAGCAGGGCAAAAATCGCCAAGTTTCGAACGATTGAATTCACAAGTTGTTTCCCGTTCTCCAAGAGAGCACAACTATAACAGAGCGGACAGGAGATTTTTGCGTATCAGGCGCTGCGCTGCAAGACCGGTAAGCTGCCGATCCAGCCGGGGATGTCCGCCAGGTTGCTGACGACGTGATCCGCCCCCAGCGTCGCTGCAGAGACGCCTGTATAGCCGTCGGGCACCAGCACCACGGTGACGCCCACAGCCTGCGCCGCGCCGACATCCGCACCCGAGTCACCGACCATCAGCGCCTCGCCGGGCTGCACGCCCAGTTCGTTCAGGCAAGTCTGCAGCGGCAGGGGATGAGGTTTTTTGTACGGGGTCGAGTCGCCGCCGACAACACTGTCGAAGAACCCACTGATGTCGAGGGCGTCGAGGATCAGCTGGGTCACGCCCAGCGGCTTGTTGGTGCAGAGCGCCTGGCTCACGCCCGCGTGATAAAAATGCTGCAACATTTCGCGGGCGTGCGGCACCAGGTGGGTGCTGTCCGTCGCACAAGCCGTATAGAGCTCCATGAAACGCGGCACCAGGGCTTCGCAGGCTGCCGAATCAAGCGATTCGCCTGCCGCGCGGAAACCGCGCTCGATCAGCTTGGCAACGCCGCCACCGATCATCGGCCGCACGTTGGCAACAGGATGGCCGTACTGGCCCTGCTCGTTGAGCAGGGCATTCAGTGCCGTGGCCAGGTCGGGCGCCGACTCGACCAGCGTGCCATCGAGGTCCCAGACAATGGCGGCAGGGCGCCAGGATTGCAGGGATTGCTCATGCTGCGACATCGAGTACGTTCCTCCAATCGGGATAGATACGGTCGGCGTCGCCCGGGAAGCTTTCGAAAGCCCTGGCAAACTCCGCGTGGTCACGCGCGAACTCCAGGGGATCGGCGCCTTGCCGCCAGCACTGTTCGGCCTGTCGCAAGGAAGTGGCGCCGGCGGCCGGGCCGTCAACGTGACCGTAGCTGCCGCCACCCGCGGTCAGGATCAGGTTGGAATGCCCGAGGTTTTCAAAAAATCCGGGCAGGCGCAAGGCATTCATGCCGCCCGAGATGATCGGGGTGGTCGGCCTCATGCCCTGCCATTCCTGGTGATAAAAGGGCCCGTCCGCACTGTCGCGCTCGATCATGTAGGCGATGTCCGTGTCGTCCTTCTCGCCTTCCATCTTGCCGTAGCTCATGGTGCCGACATGGATACCCGAGGCGCCCTGCAGGCGTGACATCTTGGCCAGCACGAATGCAGTGTAGCCGCGCTGCGTTTGCGGCGAAGTCACGGCGCCGTGGCCTGCACGGTGATAATGCAGATACTGTTTCGGGAAGTAGCGCCGCGCGGTGGTGATGGCCGCCGGGCCCGCCACGTAGCCGTCGACCAGGAAGGCCACGTGATCGGCGTTCTCGGCGAAGGTCTCGAGTATGAATTCGCCCCGGGCGATCATTTCCCGGTAATCGTCCGCCGTGATGTTGGCCGAGAACAACTTGGCCTGCCCGGTGTCATCCTGGGCGCGGCGCATGGCGTCAGCGACGGCCGTGATGGTTTCCTTCAGGCGGGCGAACACCTGGTTACCCTGGGGCTCATCGTTCTTGATGAAATCGCCGCCCAGCCAGAAGTCATAGGCGGCATTGGCGAAGGGTTGCGGCCGCAAGCCCAGTTTGGGCTTGATGATGGTGCCGACGATGAATCCGCCGTCCTTCACGGGCCTGCCCAGAACACGCCACAGGTCGCTGATGTCGGTTGACGGACCGTCATACAGCCTCAGGTACTCGGGCGGCATCCAGAAGTCGTACATCTTGGCGTACTCGACGTCGCCCATGCCCTGGTTGTTGCCGATCGTCAGCGTCAGGAAGGACGCCAGCATGGCGCGACCGTCGATGATGTTGCGGTCGAACAGGTCGGAGGGGTAGGCGATCTTCATGATCTCCTTGTCTTCGTCGATCTCGTAGACCAGGGCGTCCACACCGCGGGTGAAGTCGTCCGTCGTCGACACCTCGACGTTGGTTCCGGTCGAGGACTCGGCAGCGAAGTGCGCGGCGGTTTCGAGGTAGCCGTAGCCGGCCTTGGGCTTCATGATGTAGGCGCACAGGACGTGGCGGCCACCGGCCATCAGGTCCTCTTCGCGCAGGCTCAGATCGGCATAACGTTTTGATTGGTCCATTTTACTCTCCTGGAAATGTGAATCGGATATCTAAGGGTTCTGGCTGGCTTTGCGGGAACCGCTGGCACGCCGGCTACGGTCCATCAGTTGCAGGATCATCGGTGTCAGGATGAGCTGCATCGCCAGGTCCAGCTTGCCACCGGGCACCACGATGGAGTTTGCCCGGGACATGAAACTGTTCTTGATCATTGAAATCAGGTACGAAAAATCGATGCCGCGCGGACTGGCGAAGCGGATCACGACCATCGATTCGTCCGGTGTCGGTATCCAGCGCGCGATGAAGGCGTTCGAGGTGTCCACGGTCGGCACACGCTGAAAGTTGATGTCGGTTTGCGAGAACTGCGGACAGATGTAGTCCAGGTAGTCAGGCATACGACGCAGGATGGTGTCCTTGATCGCGTCGTGTGAATAGCCTCGGTCCAGTTTGTCGCGATGGACTTTCTGGATCCACTCCAGGTTGACCACGGGCACCACGCCGATCTTCAGGTCACAGTGGCGGGCCAGGTTGAATTCGTCCGTGACCACTGCGCCATGCAGTCCTTCATAGAACAATATGTCGGTATCGGTGGTAATTTCTTCCCACTCGGTGAATGTGCCGGGCGGGCTGCCGTAACGCAATTCTTCTTGCTCGTCATGCACGTAGTGCCGCATCCGCCCGGTTCCGGTCTTACCGAATTGTTTGAATATCGCTTCCAGTTCGCCGAGCAGGTTGGCCTCCGCGCCAAAATGGCTGAAGTGGTGGTTGCCCTTCTTGGCCTCATCGGCCATGACCTGTTTCATTTCGACGCGGTTATAACGATGAAAGGCATCGCCCTCGATAAATGCAGCACTGATGCCCTCCCGGCGAAAGATGCGTTCGAAGGTGCGCTTGACGGACGTGGTGCCCGCGCCCGAAGAACCGGTGACCGAGATGATGGGGTGCTTGACAGACATGATGTGCCTCCTCGTTCAGCCGGTCCGGAACAGGCCGCGGTTGCCGAACAATGCCGACCGCTCGCGGTAGGGGTGTGCTTCCTGGTAATAGTGTTCGAGTAATTCCACCTCATGCAGCGAGCCGAAGATCAGCGGCGCACGCTGGTGAATGTCTTTCGGCTTGACGTCCATGATGGCCTTGTGCCCGGTCGAGGCGGCTCCGCCGGCCTGTTCTACGAGGAAGGCGATGGGGCTGCATTCATAGGCCAGCCGCAGGCGGCCTTTGTGGTAGTCCGGCCGGCGATCGCCCGGGTACAGGAAAATGCCGCCACGGACCATGATGCGATGGCACTCGGCTACCAGGGAAGCGATCCAGCGGGTGTTGTAATTCTTGCCGTGAGGGCCATCGGCGCCTTGCAGACAATCGTCGACGTAGGCGCGAATGTGGCCGTCCCAGCGGCGGAAGTTGGAAGTGTTGATGGCGAATTCGTGCGTATCCTGCGGAATCTGGACGTTTAGGCGGGTCAGGCAGAATTCGCCGGTATCCGGGTTAAGGGTAAAGACATGGGTTCCGGCGCCGAGTGTCAGTACGAGGGCCGTCTGCGGACCGTAAATGACGTAGCCCGCAGCCAGCTGATGCTTGCCTTTCTGCACAAAGCACTTGGCGCTGGGCTGGCAGTTGCTGCATTTCATCGGCAACACGGAAAAAATGGTGCCGACCGAGACATTCGTGTCGATATTGGACGACCCATCCAGTGGGTCTATCGCAACGCATACGGGAGCGCTTTCATCGAGGCTGCAGGGCAGTTCGGTTTCCTCCGATGCAACGCAGGCAACCGGCGCAGCCTTCAGCTCTTCGGTCAGCAGGTCGTTGGCGCGCAGGTCCAGTTTCGCCTGGATATCACCGTCCACGTTTTCCCCGCAACTCTCGCCGAGGCTGCCGGCCAGCGGACCCAAGGCGATAATCTCGGCAATGGCGCAGCAGGCGTCCGCTATCCTTTCCACTGTTTCCGCAACGGCCCCGCGGAGTGCGTCTTGCCCACGCCATTCCGCGAGATGCTGTCCCAGGGTCTGGTGCTCGGTCATGGTCTGTCTCCTCCGGTTAAGGAGACCTGCGGAAAGGCTGCGATTACAGCCTCATTCAGCGGGCCTGAATTTCAGTCTAGAGAGCCAGGCGGGTGGCAGGAACATCCATCGGGAGGGGGAAACAGGGTCATTGGGGTGGTAAAAAAACCACCCCAGCGTCGAGCTCAGGAACGCAGGTACATCGAAATGGCCTGGCCGCGGCTGTTGACACCCAGTTTCTGGAACAGATTACGCACGTGGAACTTGACCGTGTTGAGCGAAACACCCAGGTCCCGGGCGATCTGTTTGTTGGTGCGCCCGGAAGCCAGGTCGGAAAGCACCTCGAGTTCGCGCCGTGTCAGTGTGGTCAGCGGGTTGTCGTACAGGGTTCGCACGTCAATGTAAGGGAAAACCATCCGGCCGGTGGCAACAGCCGCGATCGTGTCCAGCAGGACGGCGGGCTGTTCGCTCTTCGAGACGAACGCGGCGCCGCCATGCGCCATGACCAGTGTCGGTACGGTCTGGTTCTCGTCGCCTGTGTAGACGACGACACGGGGAGCTTGCTTCTCGTCGGACAGGTGGTCCAGTATGTAGCGGCCGTCACAGGGCCCGAATATCCAGCCGATCACCCCGACGTCAACCGGCTGCCGAGCGATGTTTTCGAGGAAAGAAGCGCAATCGGACGCCACGTGCAGCAGCTCGAACCGTCTGTCTTCCGACAACAGTTGCTTGAGCGCCGCCTGGATCAGCGGGTTCTTGTCCGCCAGGCCGACGCGGATTGCTTTTTGCTGGGCTTGGTTCATCCGTACTGCCTCGAATGCAGCCTGCAGTTTAGCGCCGATACGCGCAAACTGCCTTGATTGGCGTCAGGGCTGGTTCAGGAGCGAAGCCGGTCCTGCAGGCGGGCGGGATAGAGAACGACCAGCAAACAGGTCACCAGGCCTGCCACCGCGGCCCAGGTGATCAATACGTAATTGGACTCGCCAATGATCATGGCGGCGATGGCCGGCCCGGAGGCCAGGCCCATCTTGGAGGCGAAACCACCCATGGCGGCCATTTGCCCTGCGGTATCGAAGCGGGAGACCAGGCCAAGCAGGTAGGCAATGGTGTAGGCCCAGGTGATTCCGATCAGGCAGTTGGCGCCAATCCAGATCCAGCCGACGTCGCTCTGCAGGAAGGCCCAGGTGCCGAGTATGGTGATGAGCAAGCCAACCACCAGCGTTTTCAGGTAGCCGAAACGGTCGGATATCACCACCACCAGGCCTGCTCCGATCAGCCCCAACCAGGCAGCCACTCCCAGGGTCGTGGTGATCATCGCGCCTTGCTGGCCGAAATACTCGCCCAGGCCGATGATGTAGGCGTACAGGGCATTGTTCGATGCCTGGAACAGGAATATTGCCACCAGCGTAAATACCAATGGCACGATTTTGATCTTGCCATGCAGCGCTTTGCGGGCCGCCGCCTCGGCTGCGTCCACCTTGTAGTCGGGAAGGAAAGGCAACATCAGCAATGTCACCGTGCTGAAGGCGATCAGCGCCAGGAACAGGGCCCGGGTTCCGAATTGGTCCACCAGTCCGGGCAGCATCATCACGCCCAGTCCGCCCAGTCCGAACTGGACAAACAGAAGGACCCCGAACGTCCGGTCCGGGCCCTCGGTGCGGGCTATGACCGAGAACCCGGTGCCCACCAGCATGCCGCCGATGCAACCGTCGGCGAACCGGAGGCCAATCATGGTGTTTGCCTGCGTTACGAACATGGATGCCGTGTCGATGGCAAGGAGACCCCCGAGCAGGATCAATGCCGTCAGCCGCCAATCCAGTTTCCTGATCAGGAAAACGATCGACAACGCACCCAGGGCGGCGCCGTAGAGATTTGCGGAGGCGACCGACCCGGCCTGTTGGTTGCTGAAGCCGAGGGCGGTGATCAGGCCGTCCACCAGCGCGGGCAGTATGTTCACGTAAAAGAGACCGGCCGTCGAGAGGAAGGCCAGGAACAGCCGGGCCATCATGCTGTTTGGAGATACTTTTGGTATACTATTGAATATATTCATTTTAACAGCTTGCAATTGGACGGATGCGGTTGCTTGCCATGGCCGCCTTGAGCCACTCGAAGCGGCCGTGGTCGCTGAACACATAGAATACCGATTGATTCGGCATCAACGCGACCGAGATGCCGCCGTAACCGGACATGAACGGAATCCACACGGCTTCCTCGCATGCCCCGCCAAGGTCCGTGAGGTAAGCCCAGAAGCCGTTGTTATAACGCAGCGTTGCATCACCCGCGACCAGGCCGGGGTCCGCAGAATCCCGTTGCAGGGCGGCGGACAGCTCTCCGCGGTGCAAAACCTGTCGGCCGCCGATGGCGCCATCGCCTCGCGCAAGGAACAGCCCCAGCCGCACAATGTCATCCGTCTGCAAGGTCAGGCCATAACCAGCGAACGGCTGCGCCACGCTGTCGTACGTGCGCTTGGTGGTACGCACGACCGGGCTCAGTCGCAGCGGATCGAAGACCTTCGCCACCAACACGTCCGCATGAATGTCGCGCGAAACACTGCGCGGTTGCTGCCTCAGCCAGGCGTTCATCAGCGTGCCGGCTATATAGGTGTCGGAAGTGTGATAGGCGAACGTGGTACCCGGTGCGGCCTTGCGCGGAAATAGGGTGCACGCCGCGCTGATCTTGGCCAGGTGTGTGTCCCCGGCCATGAATGGAGTCTCGTAGGAGGCATATTCATCCACGTCATGCTCCAGGCTTTCGTAATTGCCCGTGCCCATGTCAACGAGGTTTGCCAGCGTCACTGCATTCCAGCGATCCCCGTTCCGGCATTCGGGTACGAAATCGGTTACTTTCAGTTCGCCCGCATCCGGATTTTCCTGTTTCAGCACCATGTAGGCAGTGCCGGCAAAGATGGATTTGGCCAGGGAATAGGAGGGCAGGTCGAGCACTTCGCAAAAGGGATAATCCCCATAACGGGTGCCGCAGCCGCCACGATAATGGATGCCATCAATGGCGAAACCGACCGCGCTCACCTCATCAGGCGGAAACCAGTCGAAGTCCCGCGCCTGCACTCCTGCATATGACCTGGCGAGTTCAGACAAAGGTTTGACGGGCATGCGAGCCGCTATCTCCTGCCGAAAACTCGCGACAATGGACTCGGCCCTCGCGATCCTGCCGGGCCGGTATACCGCGTCCAGAATCCCCCACAGATCGGCCTGCAGGTACTGGCAGGTTTCACTGGCGACCTGGTAAACGACGCGGGAGACTCGACCGTCGGATTGGAACAGGAAACTCAACAATCCGTTATGCGTGCAATTGGCGTTGCGTTCCTGCAGGGCGAATGGCAGGGACACGCGCGACCAGCCCCCGTCGCCTGCTTCGTTCCACACCCGCCCGGGCTCCAGGATGAATTCCCAGTGGGGGTGAGCGCTGCGCTGCGGCCCGCGCTTTACGGGTACCAGGGCGTCGCCGGACTGAACGAAATCGAAGCTGAAGCCCGGCAGGCTGGCGAGTTCCAGGGCAGGGTCTTCCAGGTAACCGAACCGGTCCACCAGGCCGCGGGTGCGACCTGCGCCGGGACCAGCCAACAATTCGAGCCGGCCTTCGAAGCGATGGATCGCCGGAGCTTCATTCAGCGGCGTGTAGGCAGCGGTATCCACAGGGGATGGCAACTCATCGTCACCCAACAGGAAATCGGCGCTCAGCAGCGCGCGCTGGCCCTGCGCCTGGCTTGCGAGGGGTTCGGCACGGATCGCGCCCGCGAGCCCGCACAAAAGGATGGCCGCCACCGCCCACCTGGCAACCGGGTCAATAGCGGTCGACATCGATACCTTGCTCCCTCAGTTTCGCGGCTAATGGCGACAGCTGTCGTTCATAGCGGCGCCACAACCCGACCGAGCTGCTGTAGATGGGCTGCCGCACCTGGGCAGCGCTGGCCGTGGCGGCCGGGCCGGAGTGCCTATGAAACTCCAGGCAGCTGTCCTCCCAGTCGAGCTCCAGGTAATCGAGCAGCCTCCTGGTTTCGGACTCGGGGTCGGCGATAACCCGCTCATAATCGACGTCGAGGAAGGATTGCGGGATGGTGCGTCGCCAGTGTTCCATCAACCGGTGATACGCGATGAAATAGCGACCCACCTCCTGCAGGCTGTAGGAGAATGGATAGCCCGCGCGAAACAGCGTCTTGTAGATCGCGTAACAGCTGTCCATGGGGTTGCGCCGCATGTGGATGATGCGGGCGTTGGGCAGCGCCAGGTGGATCAAGCCGAGGTAGAGGAAATTCTGGGGGGTCTTGTCCACGAGGCGAGGAGCTGAGTTGCCAAAGCCCTCGATGGCTTCGCAATAACGCCTGCCCAGTGCGGCAAAGTCGATGCGGGCTGAACTTTCAATCAAGGCCGCTTTGCCTCCCGCGGCCGGAGTGGCCCGGTCTTCGGCCTGCGTGGCCAGATTCATGACAGCCAGGGCCAGAGAAGTATGCTCGCCCTGGCTTTCGACCTGGCTGTGGGAGCTTATGATGCGATCGACCAGCGTCGTTCCGCTCCTCGGCAGGCCGAGAATGAAAATGGGCCGGGCTGAATCGAATCCGGCGGCAGGACGGGCCAGCATGTCGCGATCGAAAACGCGGGCAATGGCGGCCATGGCGGACTCGTCTTCTGCAATGTCGTATTGCATGCTCAAGCGGCGCCGGTGGGCGCCTTCCTGCAGATGCGCGAACGCTTCGTCGAAGCGGCGCAGGTCCTCCAGTTCCTTGGCCAGGGCGAAGCAGACCTGGATTCTGCCGGGATCGTCTGCCGCCAACTGAACCCGCATGGCCTCGAGTTGCTCGACGTGGTTGCTTTCAGCAGTCTGCCGGCGCAGGATCGACCGGTTCAGCCATGCCCCTGCGTCTTGCGGATTGAGCTGAATGGCCCGCGTGAACAGCCGTTCCGCCTCATCCAGGTCACCGAAGGCGGTCTTCGACGTGGCGAGGTTGTAGACGTAATCGGGGTTGGACGGCTGCAGCTCGGCGGACCGCGCGTAGCAGCGGCCAGCCCGTTCGTGTTGGCCGCAGTGCAGGTAGAGACCCGCCACCTGCTGCAGCATCAGGTGATCATCGCGGGCCGCGGCTTCTATTCGTTCCAGGGCCTCTATGGCCCCGGCGACGTTTCCCTGCTTGAGAAGTCGCCGAGGCAGGTCCAGAGTCGTTTCGGTCAAGTCCCTCAGAAATCCCAGGTCACGGCCAAGCCCACTGTACGAGGCCTGGCGATAATGCTCTTGCCGCCATTGCCATAGTACTTCTGCTCAGGCGATGTTCCCATGTATTCCTCGGTGAAAATTCCGACCACACCTTCTTCGTTGAACAGGTTCTTGACGAACAAGCCCAGCGTCCAGTTACCCATGACGACATTGCTGTTGAAGTCCCAGATGCTGAACGAACCCATCGTCCTGCCAAAGAAATAGCTGTCGTCGTTGATGTGGTTCTTGGTCTCCGACTGGTAATAACCGCCGATGCGGTTGACCCACTCGATGTTGTCGCTGAGATCGAAGGCATACTGCAGCGATACGTTGGCCGTGTGCTCCGCCAGGCCCGGCAGGCGGCTGCCTCCCGGCGCGACGACGTACACGTTGTCGGCCGACCACATGTCACTGTCCAGTTCCCCATCCGTATAGGCGTAACCCAGGTTCAGCAACCAACCCTCTCCGAAGGCTACGTTGTACTCCGCCTCCACGCCCTTGGTGGTCGCGCCGCTGCCGTTCTGGGCAGCATAGAACGCCCAGTTGGTGGTGGCGGTGTTGAGCTGGATATCCTTCCAGTCGACATAGAACAGCGAGACGTTGTAGAAGCTTCCGTTCCAGTCGCCCTTGATACCGATTTCGTAGTTGGTGGTGCTGTCCGGCCCGTAACGCAGCCAGGCAGGGCTCTCTGCGAAGGTTCCCGAGAGCGGCACGGCGTTGGTGCCGCCCCGGCGGAAGCCTTCGGATATCGTGCCGTAAAGCAAGGTGTTCTCGTTCATGTCAAATGCGGCGTTGAACTTGAACAGCGTGTCCGAGTCGCTGCCGTCCAGTCGAACCTGGTCGTCGATGTGAAAAGACTCGTACAGCCCGACGCCCATGAACGTGTCGTTGCTGTAGTCGAGGTCGAAATAGCGGAAGCCGCCGGTGACACGGAAACGGTCGGTGACATTCCAGGTGAGCTCACCGAAAACTGCCTTGTCCTCGAAATTTTCCTGCCGGTCGTAACGGAAATCGTCGTCACCCAACACGCAGCAATCCCAGGCGGTCCAGGCCCAATTATAGAAATTGCGCAGGTAGTTGACCTGGGAGGAGCGCAGGTCCTGGTCGCGATAGAAAAGCCCGGCGATCCAGTCGAACGAGCCTTCGGTATTGGAAACGAGGCGCAATTCCTGGATGAAGGCTTCATCAGAGTAGCTGCGTTCTGCGGAATGCATCGGGCGGGGATAATTGTAGTAGTAGAAGTTCAGCCAGCCCTGCTGCGCTGAAAATCCGGTGTTTTCGCTGATGCTGTCGCCAGTGTGTTCGTAACCCGAGGTGCTGCTGGTCAGTGTCGCGAAGCCGAAGTCGTAGCTCATTTCCAGCGACATCATTTCGATCTTTCGCGACGAGGGTTCGCGCTGGACGGAGCCGGTTTCGTAACGGCCGTAGGGATCGCCCCAGCCGTCAGAGCCCATCGTCGGCATCATGCGTCCGCCGACCTCGTCTTTCTGTTTCGCCCAGCTCAGCAGGGCGTCAAATTTTTCATTCGGCTGCCACAGCAACGATGCGCGCAGGTAATCGATTTCCACGGTATCCACGTCTTCGATCCGCTCGTACACGGTGGCGTCGTCGAGGATGCCGTTGGGCGCCACGGGGAAGCCCTGCCCGTCGAGCACATAGGCATTCGGAAGGTCGAAAATACCGGCGTAGTCGACTCTTCCGGCAACCAGTCGCGCCGCGACGGTTTCAACCAGCGGGATGTTCAACACCACGTCAGCATCCCAGTTGTTTCCACTGGAACCACTGGTTTGGCTGAAGGAGCCCTCGGCGCGGCCTTCAAAGGACCCAAGGACCGGGCGCCGCGTGATATAACGAACGGTGCCGCCAAGCGAGCCTGATCCATACAACGTTCCCTGGGGACCGCGCAGAACCTCGACTCGTTCGATGTCCTTCAATACGAGGTTGGCGTAAACCGGCGTGTCATTGATATAGGTGGATACGGGCGGAACCGCCGACAATGCGACATCCATGTTGATGCTGCTGTCGATGGCCAGGCCCCGAATGCGGATGGCATTCACGTTGCCGGAGTTCCTGGCCCCGAAATCGATCATGTTGGCCCCGGGTACGCCCCTTAGCAGTTCGCCGGTCGACAGGATCTTGCCGCTGTCGATGAAGTCGCCACTGACCGCGGAGATGTTGTAAGGGATTTCCGCAACCGTGGATTCGCGCCGGGTCGCGGTAACGATGACCTCCTCCATGGCTGACGCTTCTGCAGCCTCGCCGGTTTGCTCCTGTGCCAGCAGGGGCATTGGGCCCGCGGCAAGCAATGCGGCAGTGATTGCAGTGGATAAGGTGTTTCTCCTGGTAAGACTCATTGGATGCATTGCTGTACTCCTCGTTGTCTTTTTACTGTGCATTTACGGATCGATCCCCACCGATCGCGTAATCCTGGTTTTGACTTCGTAAGGCACTCCGGTCCGCTCATTGCCCTTCGGAGCCGGTTACTCGGCGACTTTCAGTTCAGCGACAGGCCCCGTCAGCGGCTCGCGTCGGGGTACGGCGAGAACACCCAGTTCGCCGAACGCACCGGGGTCCGCCTGGGCTTGCCGGTACGGTGGAAACTCGACACGATGGTCACGGAAGCTCTTAAGCGTTTGGCAGAGCCCGTGCAGGCCCCGTTCCCGCACGCGGCGCACGTGCTCGAAGTCCATCTCCACCGTGATGATTTCACGGCCGCTGCCCGCCTGGTGAATGATCTGTCCATCCGGCCCGACAAAAATGGTTTGGCCCACGGCCAGGCGGCCGGCCGAGTTCAGATTCAGGAAGTAGACCTGGTTGGTGGCCGCGTTGCTGCGCGCAATCGCCAGTTCGACCTCGCGGTCGATCGTGTTGGTCAGGCTCGGGCAGATGATGGCTTCGGCACCCATCCAGGCCAGTGTACGCACGGTTTCCGGGAACCACATGTCGTAGCAGATGATCAGCCCGATGCGTCCGGCTCCCGGGATGTCGAACACCACGAACTGATCCCCCGCGGAAACACCTTTTTCATAGGGCAGGAACGGATACTGCTTACGGTAGCGGGCGACGACCTGGCCTTGCGGGTTGATCACCGGGGCCGTGTTGAAGACTTCCTGGCCCCGGCGTTCGAAGATGCTGCCCGGAATGAGCCAGATCGCATTCTTCAACGCCGCTTCGCGAAAGCAGTTTTCCACTTCGCCCGGCAGGCTGACCGCCAGGTCAGTGCTGGGTCCGAACGTGCATAGCTCGGGCAGCACGACCAACTGGACCCAGGGAAAGCGCTTTTTCACCAGGTCGATTTCGTGCTCGATCAACGACAGGTTGTCCTCGATCCCGAGTTCCAGCTGCAGGGCAGCCATGGACAGGTAGGCCATTGTTTCCTCCGGTCGCGCCGCAGCGGGCGGCAGGGCGCTCCTTGTTTTGGAGGTTAACGCGCGCCGGGCCGGCGCACATAGGACCAGTTCAGCGGCGTCGATGGTACCAACGGAGGGAGTACGGTCAGCCCGCTCAGTCACACTGCGGGTGAATGATCGCGGAATCGACCAGGCGGCCGTCGGTGTTGTAGATCTTCAGCTGCTGGCCCTGCAGGGTGATGAAGAAGCGGCCTTCTTCACCGTAGGCCCAATGCTTCCACTGCCGGCACCAAGTATTTCCCTCGATCCACCAGCGCCCCTCGTCGCAGTCCTCGTTGGCGTGTCCGGCGCGGCCCCGCATGCTGCCGTCGGCGCCGAGTTCGAAGGTGGCCGGGTCGCCATACACCGTCTGGTAGATCCAGTTCGAACCGGGCATCACGCGTGCGAGGTCCGCGGCGCGCAGCAGCGAGGAATCGCTTTCATCCAGCAACTCCGACTCGCCACTGGCAAGCTCCCACATCAGTTCCCGCAGCTGCTTCACGCCTTCGCGAATGCGCTCCGCCGGGATGCTGGTCACGCCCATGCGGAAGCAGTTGCGGGAAGCGCTCGGGACCGCGTAGTAGTGCGTGTCCGGCTCAATCAGAATGCCGCGCCGCGCCGCTTCCCGCGCCAGGGTTTCCACCGCGATGTTTTCCGGGCACAACACCCAGAACACGGACCCGCCCTGGTTGGGCACGGTCACGAAGTGGGGGCGGTAGTGATTGAGGGCATCGCGCAGAGCCAGCCAGCGGCGACTGGTCTCCTGGTGCAGCTTCGACATGAATGCGTCGTAATGCCCCAGCGACAGGAACAGCGCCGCCGTCCGCTGGTTCAGCAGCGACGGCCTGCCGATGACCATTTGCCGCAGCTGCCGTGCTTCGCGAATCAACTCCGGCGCAGCGACGATGAAGCCGATACGCAGACCGGGCGCCAGTACCTTCGGCAGCGCCGAAACGTAAATCACCCGGTTGTCGCTGTCCATGCTGCGTAATGCCGGGTGGGGCTGGCCGAGGAAGTTGCTTTCGTGTTCGAAATCGTCCTCGATGACCAGTTGATCGAGTTGGTGCGCTTTATTCAGCAGGGCGTGCCGGCGCTGGGTCGCCATGGTGACTGCCGTGGGAACCTGGTGGCTCGGCGTCACGTAGACAACCTGCGCCCGGTCGATACGGCTGCTGATCACCATGCCGTTTTCGTCTACCGGTTGCGCGATGACCTGTGCCTGCCGAAGCGCCAGCAACTGCCGCATCTTCGGGTTGCCCGGCTCTTCCATGACCACGGCGAGGTCCTTGGCGACCAGCAGTTGGGTCAACAGGTAGAGGGCGTTCTGCGCACCCACCGTGATCAGAATTTCGTCGGCTCGCGCGTGGATGCCCCGACGCGGCAGCATCTTGGTGCGGATTTGTTCGATCAGCTCGGGGTCGTCCGCGTCGCCCTCGGTGAGCGTCCCCTCGTTGACGATCCGCGCACCCAACGCCATGCGGCTCGCTTCGCGCCACTGCGCCGTCGGATAGAGCGAAGTATCGAAATGGCCGTCGATGAAGGGGTAGGGGTGTCGCTGCCAGTCATCGGGGAACTGGAAGCGCGGGCGCTTGCCGGCCTCGGTGCGGATGCGTTCCTTCCACCTGGTGTCGAGTTCCGCCTGCGCGGCGGACGGGCCGTGGAAGCCGATACGGCCTTCGAAAACGCCGGAGCTGACATAAATCCCGCTGCGTTCCCGGCTTTCCAGCAACCCCTCGTCGATCAGTTGTTCATAGGCCAGCACGACGGTATTGCGCGCCACGCCGAGCTGCTCGGCCAGCTTGCGGGAAGCGGGCAGCCGAGAGCCGGCGGGGAAGGTCCCGGCCATGATGCCCTCGACCAGTTTCTGCCGAATTTGATGCTGCAGGCTGAGCCGGCTTTCAGGATCGAGGTAAATCAGCGCTTCGGACACTTCCCGGCTAACCCCGCTTCATGATGCGCTTCTTCTGACGCTCCCAGTCGCGGTCTTTCTCGGTCTTGCGCTTGTCGTGCTGGCGCTTGCCCTTGGCCAGGCCAATTTCCACCTTGGCCTTGCCGCGCGACCAGTACATGGCCGTAGGGATGACGGTGTAGCCCTGGCGATCCACTGCCCCCACCAGTCGGTCGATTTCCTTGCGGTGGAGCAACAACTTGCGGGTCCGTGTGGGGTCGGGCTTGAAGTGGGTCGATGCGGTCGGCAACGGATTGATCTGGCAGCCGAACAGAAACGCCTCGCCCTCCTTCAATAGCACATAGCTGTCCGCGAACTGCACGCGGCCTTCGCGCAAGGCTTTGACTTCCCAGCCTTCCAGTGACAGTCCGGCCTCCAGGCGGTCCTCGATGTGGTATTCGAAGCGTGCCCGCTTGTTGACGGCGATGGTCTTTTTGCCTGATGTCTGCTGATGGGTCATCGGATTTCAGTGTCGGCGGAATGCGGTCATGCCGCCCAGTCCGCTATTCTACGTGGTCCGTCGGCGCTCATGCTATGCTTGCGGCGCCCGGCGCCCGCACTGAAGTTAACCGAACGCATGGAAATCAGGAGATCCGCACTCGTTTTGCACCCGGCCATGGACATGTTCCGGCTGGTGCAGGACGTGCCGGCATACCCGGAGTTCCTGGGCTGGTGCGCGAGTTCGCAAGTGCATGAACAGACTGCCGAGCACCAGGTGGCCACTCTGGTGGTGAAAGTGAGCGGCGTGACCCAGTCTTTCACCACGCACAATCGCTTCGTACCGGGTGAGCGACTCACGCTGTCGCTGGTTGACGGGCCATTCCGTCACCTGACCGGGGAGTGGCTGTTCGAGCCCCTCGGCAGCGAGGGCAGCAAGGTAACCCTGGTGTTGAGCTTCGACTTCTCCAGCAAGGTCCTGTCCTCCGCGTTCCGGCGCGGCTTCACCCACATCGCAGACCGACTGGTCAGTGAGTTCAGCCAACGGGCGGATGCGGTTTATGGCCCCTGACCCCGATACCGCCACCGTGTCGGTGGAGGTGGCATACGCAACGCCCAAGCGTCAGCTGATCGTGCCCATTGAAGTCCCGGTGGGGTGCACGGTGGAGCAGGCGATCGAACTATCCGGCATTCGGGAACGCTTTCCCGACATGCAAGTGGATCGGGACAACGTGGGGATCTTCAGCCGCAAGGTGGCGCTGGACCAGACCCTGCTGGATGGCGACCGGGTTGAAATCTACCGGCCTCTGATTGCGGACCCCAAGGAGGCGCGCCGGGCACGGGCGAACGTTCCGCGAAGGCGATGAACCGGAGGGGTTTTCGGCGAAACCGGGCGAAGAATCGACCCCGGCTACCCGTCGATATCGGGTCCAAGCGGCCCGTCTTTTGGCGTCTGATCGAGCACGTCGCGGTCTTTTGAGCTGCGGTCGGGCACGGTGTCGATGTCCGGATCGGTCTTTTTGCCCAACACTTCGTCTTCCGCCGATTCCAGCGATGCATCCTGCGGGCTGGCGTCAGGTTTCTTGACGAAAGACGCGACGGCGCCGGAAGAGGCCGCGGGCGAGCTGCTGGACTGGGACGCCGATGCCGCAAAGGGATCGCTCTGGCCCACGATTTCGCTGAGCAGACCGTCCTCGAAGCGCAGGGTGACCGTTCGCTGCACCATATCGCTGCCACGCCGGCTGAATGTCTGCACATAGTCCCAACGGTCGGGTTGAAACGGATCCTTGATCGATGGCGTGCCGAGCACGAACAGGACCTGGCGCTGGTTCATGCCGATGTACAGTTCATCCAGCTCTTCCTGTTCCAGTGCGTTGCCCTGTTGAATGTTCTGCTTGTAGATCAAATTACAGCCCGTGCCCGCGAACAGGACCAGGGAGGAGCATAGAATCAAACGGATGATCATCGTGACGGGGATCCGGAATTTGCGCGTGGTGCGGAAAGCGTGAATGATACAATAAAGCCCGCTCGGCAAGTAAGTGCCAACCCGGATTTAAGTACGCTTCGCTTTACATGAACAGGCGGTGAAAGGCAGTGGAACCGAGACATCTGAAAAATGCCGGCCTCAAGGTCACACATCCGCGCAAGCGCATCCTGGAGATCCTGGAAAGCCAGCGCAGCAAGCACCTGACGGCCGACGATATTTACCGACGCCTGGTCGAAGCCGGTGAAGAAATCGGATTGGCCACTGTCTACCGCGTTCTGAACCAGTTCGAAAGCGCCGGCCTGGTGGTCAAACACAACTTCGAAAGCGGCCAGGCCTACTATGAACTCGATTCGGGGGAACACCACGACCACATGGTCTGCGTCGAAACGGGCAAGGTCATCGAGTTCGTCAGCGAGGAGATCGAAGCGGCCCAGCGGAAAATTGCCGACGCCCACGGTTACGACATCGAGGACCATAGCCTGGTCATTTACGTAAGGCCGCGACGCAAATCCTAGGCAGGCCATACACCTGCGGTTCTTCAGTGTTGGGTGGCGGCCGTTGCCAACAATTCAGAGGCATGCGCCCGGCTCTGCGCCGATAGCCGTCCACCCAGCATGCGTGCGATCTCATCGATCCGATCCGCTTCCCGAAGCACGCTTGTGCGGACCCGCGTCTCCTGCTGGTCCGTCGTTTTGAGTACCTGAATCTGCTGGTCCGCGAACACGGCGACCTGTGCCAGATGCGTCACGCACAGGGCCTGGCCGCCCGCCGCCAGGCTGCGCAGCAGGGCGCCGACGGCATTGGCCGTATCCCCGCCGATGCCGGCGTCCACTTCGTCGAATACCTGGGTCACTGCGCCGGAGCCCAAGCGGGACGCTACCTTTATGGCCAGGCTGATGCGCGACAATTCACCCCCGGAGGCGACCTTGCGCAGCGGTCCCGGCGCGATGCCCGGATTGGCGCTGACCCGCAATTCCAGCCGGTCGCTGCCGCGCAGGGAAGGGTCTTGCCCGGTGTCGTGTTGAACATCGAATTCGAAGCGGCCCCCGGCCATCCCCAGTTCCTGCATCAGGTCCGTCACGCTCCCGGCCAGTTCGGTCGCGCGCGAAGCACGCTGGCTGTGCACTGCTTTCGCCGCTTCCCGGTAGACCTGCAGGGCGGCGGCAAGCTCGCGATCGATCTCCTGCAGCCGCTGCTCCAGTGAGCCGGCCCGCTCGAGGCGTGACCGCAGCTGCTCGAGGACTTCCGGCAACATCTCGGGTTCGACCCGGTGCTTGCGCGCCAGGTCGTGCTGAACGCCCAATTGGCGTTCGAGCCGATTCATCCGTTCGGGGCTCAGGTCGAGGCGCGACAGGGCCGCCTGGATGCTGTTGAGTGCTTCGTCACAGTTGATCACGGCTTCGCGCAATAATGCCGCGGCCGCGGCGATGTCGCGATCCAGAGCGGCATGACGGTCCAGCCGGTCCGCGGCGTGGTGCAGCGCTCGGCTGGCGCCGGACGGGTCCGCATCCAGGGTCTGCGCCGCCGATTCAAGCGCCTCGACGATGTCGCTGCCGCGGGCGAGTATCCGGTGCTCTGCCTCCAACTCGGCAAATTCGCCTGGTGGCAACATGTCGTCTTCCAGTTCCTGCAGCTGGTACTGCAGCAGATCGCGGTCGCCCGCGTCGAGCGGTTTTTCGTCAAGCAGCGAACGTCGCTCGGCGTCGAGCGACTGCCAGGTCCGGAAGCACTCCTGCATTTCCCGCAGTTCCCGGTCGTGGCTGCCGCCACCGTCGAGCAGCCGGAACTGCTCGTCACTGCGGATCAACCGTATGTGCTCATTCTGTCCATGGATCTCGACCAGCAAATCGCCGAGTTCGGAAAGCTGCTGCAGCGTGACGACGGTGCCGTTGATCCATGCCCGGGAGCGGCCATTCGCGGCGATCATGCGACGCAGCAGGCAAGACTGGCCATCGTCGAGTTCCGCGCTACCAAGCCACTCCAGGGCCGGGTCGCCGGGGGCCAGCAAGAATTCGGCACTGAGCTCCGCCTTGTCCGCATTGCCGCGGATGGCGCTGGTGTCCGCCCGTTCACCGCACAGCAAGCCGAGGGCGCCGACCAGGATGGACTTGCCCGCCCCGGTCTCCCCGGTGATACAGGTGAATCCGCCGCTCACCTCCAGGTCCAGGGAGTCGACGATGGCATAGTCGCGGATTTGCAGGAAACGGAGCATCTGCGGAGCCTGGCTGGGTCGGCCTTCAAGCTAGCATGCGACGCCGTTCCCGGCAATCCGCCCAGTGCAGGAAATCCGCTTGAATGCGCCTGCCCTAACCCCATATTGGCTGGGGAATGCAACAGGATATTTAACGGCCGGGCAGTTTGCGCGCAGCCGACAGGAGACCGAAAACGTGATGCAAGGAAACAAGGCCAACCCATTCGAAGAGCCGGTGGAAGTCGAACTGCAGGGGGCTGCCGGCTCGCCGGACCAACCGGTCGACCCCTCGGGGGCAGCGGTTGGCGACGACGCCACCCCGGACGAAGCGCTGGCGAAGGCCGAGGAAGACTTGGCCAGGCACCGGGACGCGATGCTGCGCATGCAGGCGGAGATGGATAATCTGCGCAAGCGACTGGCGCGTGATGCCGAGAAATCGCGCAAGTTCGCGCTGGAACGGATCATGAAAGACCTGCTGCAGGTGTGCGACAGCATGGAGCGCGGGCTCGAGCTTGCGAATGGATCAGCCACCGTCGAATTGATGCGGGAAGGCCAGGAGTTGACGCTGAAGATGCTGGCCAAGGTCCTGCAGGATCACGATCTCGAGGTGATCGATCCGGCGGGGCAGCCATTCGACCCGGAGTGGCACGAGGCGATGACGGTCATGCCGTCGGAAGAGCTGGATGAAAACACGGTCATGGAAGTGCTGCAAAAGGGTTACCGGCTGCACGACCGGCTGATCCGGCCCGCCATGGTAGTGGTGTCGCGCAAACCGTGATCCGGCTTCGTTCAGTGGCCCCGGCCACGCATTGAAAAAAGGTTGTTCAACCCCATCTTTTGGACATCGAATTATCGGGTATCATTTTTGGAGTAATCGCACATGGGCAAAATCATAGGTATCGACCTCGGCACCACCAACTCCTGCGTCGCAGTGATGGAAGGTGGCACGCCCAAGGTCATCGAAAACGCCGAAGGGGACCGGACCACGCCGTCGATTGTCGCCTTCACCAAGGATGACGAAATCCTGGTGGGACAGCCCGCCAAGCGCCAGGCGGTCACCAACCCCGCCAACACGCTGTACGCGGTGAAGCGCCTGATCGGCCGCAAGTACAGCGAGGACGTGGTTCAGAAGGATCGGGACCTGGTGCCGTACAAGATTGTCGAAGCCAACAATGGCGACGCCTGGGTAGTGGGCGGCGGCAAGAAGATGGCGCCACCGGAGGTGTCCGCGCGGGTGCTGATGAAGATGAAGAAGACCGCCGAGGACTACCTGGGCGAGGAAGTTACCGAGGCCGTCATCACGGTTCCGGCGTATTTCAACGACTCTCAGCGGCAGGCCACCAAGGACGCCGGCAAGATCGCAGGCCTGACGGTCAAGCGCATCATCAACGAGCCGACCGCGGCCGCGCTGGCCTACGGCATGGACAAGAAGCACGGTGATCGCAAGATCGCGGTCTACGATCTGGGCGGCGGCACGTTCGACATTTCGATCATCGAAATCGCGGAAGTCGACGGCGAGCACCAGTTCGAAGTGCTGGCCACCAACGGCGACACCTTCCTGGGTGGCGAGGACTTCGACAAGCGGGTCATCGATTACCTGGTCGAAGTGTTCAAGAAGGAGCAGGGCTTCGACCTGCGCAACGATCCGCTGGCGTTGCAGCGCCTTAAAGAGGCTGCCGAACGCGCCAAGATCGAGCTTTCCAGCGGCCAGCAGACCGAGGTCAACCTGCCGTACATCACGGCCGATGCCAGCGGGCCCAAGCATCTGAACATCAAGCTGACGCGGGCCAAGCTGGAGTCGCTGGTCGACGACCTGGTAACGCGAACCATCGGCCCGTGCCGGATCGCGCTGGATGATGCCGGCCTCAAGATCGGCGATGTCCAGGAAGTGATCCTGGTCGGCGGCCAGACCCGCATGCCCAAGGTGCAGGAGGCCGTGGCCGGTTTCTTCGGTCGTGAGCCGCGCAAGGACGTAAACCCGGACGAGGCCGTGGCCGTGGGCGCGGCGATCCAGGGCGGGGTGCTGGCCGGCGACGTCAAAGATGTCCTGCTGCTCGACGTGACGCCCCTCTCGCTGGGCATCGAGACGCTGGGCGGCGTCATGACGAAGCTGATCGAGAAGAACACCACGATTCCGACCAAGGCGTCGCAGATCTTCTCGACGGCCGAGGACAACCAGACGGCGGTCACGGTGCACGTGCTGCAGGGTGAGCGCGAAATGGCCTCGGCCAACAAGTCGCTGGCGCGGTTCGACCTTGCGGGTATTTCCGCGGCGCCGCGCGGCATGCCCCAAATCGAAGTGACCTTCGACATCGACGCCAATGGCATCATGCACGTCGGCGCCACCGACAAGGCGACCGGCAAGGAACAGAAGATCGAGATCAAGGCAGGTTCTGGCCTGAGCGACGACGAGATCGACCGCATGGTCAAGGATGCCGAGGTGCATGCCGAGGAGGATCGCAAGTTCCATGAATTGGTCACCGCCCGCAATACCGCCGATGCGATCGTGCACGCCACTCGCTCCAGCCTGAAGGAGATGGGCGACAAGCTCAGCGAGGACGAGCGCAAGGAAGTCGAGCAGGCCATCGAAGGTGTCGAGGCAGCCATGAAGGGCGACGACAAGGCCACCATCGACCAGGCGGTTGAAAAACTGTCCACCGCTGGCCAGGTGATCCACCAGAAAGCCACCGCGGAAGCGCAGGCCCAGCAGGAAGCGCCGGGCGAAGCCAAGGCCTCCGATGACGACGTGGTCGACGCCGAGTTCGAGGAAGTGGACGAGGACAAGAAGACCGGCTGATCCCGGTTCCTGGGAAGACAAAAAAGCCCGGCTCTGGCCGGGCTTTTTTTGTTGTGTCAAGTCAATGGCGGTGGGCTTGGCCAGAAACCCCGGAATTGTCTGGAGGAGGTATCGGGTATTCCGGTGCAGGATTGTAGCCCGCCCACGGGCGGGCTTCGAGCGCCCGGGGATGGCTTGAGCGCGTCCTGAACCGGAGTGCCCGATAGTTCCCATCGACGGGAATAAGGTCGCGAACAAGGTCAGTCCTACTTGAATTGGCCACTACCAAGCCCTAAATCGGACTGCAGAACCAAAGGTATAACAACGGCATGGCAAAAAGGGACTACTACGAGATTCTGGGCGTCAAGAAATCGGCCAGCGACGAAGACCTGAAAAAGGCCTATCGGCGGCTGGCGATGAAGTTTCATCCGGATCGCAACCCCGACGACGAATCGGCCCAGGAGAAGTTCAAGGAGGCCAAGGAAGCCTACGAAGTTCTGAAGGACCCCCGTAAGCGTTCGGCCTACGACCAGTTCGGTCATGCCGGCGTGGACCATTCCGCGCGCGGCCCGGGCGGCCCGGGCGGTTTTCATGGCGACGTTGGCGACATCTTCGGGGATATTTTCGGGGATATTTTTGGCGGAGGCCGGCGCCGCCAGCAGACCCGGCAGCGCGGATCCGACCTGCGCTATGCCATGGACCTCGACCTCGAAGAAGCCGTGGCCGGTGTCACGCGGGAAATCCGGGTGCCGACACTGGGCCAGTGCAAGACCTGTGATGGCAGCGGTGCGCGGGACGGCCAGAAGGAAACCTGCACAACCTGCGGCGGTATCGGACAGGTTCGCATGCAGCAGGGTATCTTCTCGGTACAGCAGACCTGCCCGGCCTGCCAGGGCGCCGGGCAGCGCATCAGCAATCCCTGTACGGACTGCAATGGGCAGGGCAGGGTGCGCGAAACACGCACGCTGTCAGTCAAGATACCGGCCGGCGTCGACAACGGTGACCGGATCCGCCTGGCCGGCGAGGGCGAAGCCGGGGTCAACGCGGCGCCAACCGGCGATCTCTATGTCGAAGTTCGGGTGAAGCCCCACCGTATATTCGAACGCGACGGCGACGATCTGTATTGCGAAGTTCCGATCCCATTCACGATGGCAGCGATGGGCGGAGAACTCGACATTCCGACGCTCGACGGTCACGTCAAGTTGAAAGTGCCGCAGGAGACGCAGACCGGCCGTATGTTCCGGCTGAAGGGCAAGGGCGTGAAGTCGGTGCGCAGCCACCGCACCGGAGACCTGATGTGCCGGACCGTCATCGAAACACCGGTCAAACTGACGCGCGAGCAGAAAGACCTGTTGAAGCAGTTTGAGCAGACCTTTGCACAGGGCAATGGCGAACATGACCCGCGATCCCAGTCCTGGCTGAGCGGGGTGCGGGAATTCTTCGACCGGATGACCTCTTGAGCGGCACACCGGCAGCCGAGGATCTTCCCACGCGGGTTGCCGTCCCCCACACTGGCGGGTGGAGCGCGTTGTAATGGTTGGTGCGCTTCGATAGAATCTGAGCGCTTATCTGGAGTGAGTAAATTGACTGATCAGGCAGTGCTGGCACTTGAGGACGGCAGCGTGTTCCTCGGCCGCAGTATCGGAGCGGACAGTGCCCAGGTCGGGGCCGCGGTGGGCGAAGTCGTATTCAATACGGCGATGACCGGTTACCAGGAAATACTCACTGATCCTTCCTACGCACGCCAGTTGGTCACACTGACTTATCCTCACGTCGGCAACACCGGCTGCAATCCCGAAGACGAAGAGTCCCTGAGGCCCATGGCCGCCGGTCTGATTGTGCGGGATTGCCCACTGGTGCACAGCAACTGGCGTGCCCGGGAGAGCCTGCCCGAATACCTCGAGCGCAATGGCATCCTGGCCATCGCCGATATCGATACGCGGCGGCTCACGCGCATCCTGCGCGAAAAAGGCGCCCAGGGCGGGGCCATCCTCACCGGTGTGCGCGTCGATCCGGACGCTGCGATCGAACAGGCCCGGTCGTTCCCCGGCATGCAGGGCCTGGACCTGGCGCGAGAAGTCACTACCGCGGAATCGTATGCCTGGAACCAGGGCACTTGGGATCTTGATGGCACCGCCTGGAACGAGTGCGTCGAGGAGCGCCATGTCGTGGCCTACGACTTCGGTATCAAGCGCAATATCCTGCGCATGCTGGCGGATCGCGGCTGCCGGGTGACGGTCGTGCCGGCGACCACGCCTGCCAATGAAGCGCTGGCTTTGCTGCCCGACGGCATTTTCCTGTCCAATGGGCCGGGTGATCCGGAGCCCTGCGACTATGCCATCCAGGCCATTCGCGAATTCATCGCCCTGAAAATTCCGCTGTTCGGCATCTGCCTGGGTCACCAATTGTTGGGGCTTGCAGCGGGTGCGCGGACTGCGAAAATGAAATTCGGCCATCACGGCGCCAACCATCCCGTGCAGGACCTCGCTACCGGCCGGGTTATGATTACCAGCCAGAATCACGGTTTTGCCGTTGACGAGGGCAGCTTGCCAGAACAGGTGGTGGCCACCCACAGGTCCCTGTTCGACGGCTCACTGCAGGGTATTGAACTGCGCAATGCGCCTGCCTTCGGCTTCCAGGGACATCCCGAGGCCAGCCCCGGACCCCGCGATATCGCACCGATTTTCGACCGCTTCATCGTCAGCATCGACCGCGCCCGCGCCAACGACAACGTGACCGTGCTTAAGAAGGCCTGAGGACGCATTTCATGCCCAAGAGAACCGACCTCAAGAGCATCCTGATCATCGGCGCCGGGCCCATCGTCATCGGCCAGGCCTGCGAATTCGATTACTCGGGGGCGCAAGCCTGTAAAGCGCTGCGCGAGGAAGGCTACCGCGTCGTCCTGGTCAACTCGAACCCGGCGACCATCATGACCGACCCGGAAACCGCGGACGCCATTTACATCGAGCCCATCGACTGGCGCATCGTCGAGCAGATTATCGCAACGGAGCGTCCCGACGCACTGCTGCCGACCATGGGTGGGCAAACCGCGCTGAACTGCGCGCTCGACCTGGCTCGCGAAGGGGTGCTGGAACGCTATGGCGTCGAGATGATCGGCGCTTCCCGCGAGGCGATTGACATGGCGGAGGACCGCGAGCAGTTTCGCGACGCCATGATCGAGATCGGGCTCGACGTGCCCACCGCGGCCATCGCGCACAGCCTGGAAGAAGCCCTGCAGAAGCAGGTTTCGATCGGTTTCCCAACCATCATTCGGCCGTCGTTCACGATGGGCGGTTCGGGCGGTGGCATCGCCTATAACCGCGAGGAATTCGAGGACATCGTCAGCCGCGGCCTGGAGCTGTCGCCTACCACCGAGGTGCTGCTCGAGGAGTCGGTGCTCGGCTGGAAGGAGTTCGAGATGGAGGTGGTCCGGGACCACAGCGACAACTGCATCATCATTTGTTCCATCGAAAACTTCGACCCGATGGGGGTGCACACCGGCGACTCGATCACGGTCGCTCCGGCGCAGACGCTGACCGACAAGGAATACCAGCGCCTGCGGGATGCCTCCATCGCCGTGCTGCGCAAAATCGGCGTGGATACCGGTGGCTCGAATGTGCAGTTTGGTGTGAATCCCGAAAACGGGCGTGTCGTCATCATCGAGATGAACCCCCGCGTTTCGCGGTCCTCGGCGCTGGCTTCCAAAGCCACCGGCTTCCCGATCGCCAAGGTGGCGGCCAAGCTGGCGGTGGGTTACACGTTGGACGAATTGCGCAACGAGATTACCGGCGGTGCAACGCCCGCCTCCTTCGAGCCCAGCATCGATTACGTGGTGACCAAGATTCCGCGCTTCGCCTTCGAGAAATTCCCTGCGGCCAATGCCACCCTGACCACCCAGATGAAGTCGGTCGGGGAGGCCATGTCGATCGGCCGGACGTTTCAGGAGTCCCTGCAAAAAGCGCTGCGCAGCCTGGAAACGGGCCGGGACGGTTTGAATGAGATCCTCGAGGGCGACGAGCCGGAGGTGCGGCTGGCTACGCTGCGGCGCGAGCTGAGGGAAGCCGGGGCTGAGCGCATTCTCTACGTGGCGGA
>Ga0316188_10000047_pt1 | contig 35500 bp, 34 predicted proteins | sample Phiworburrow1_MG_FD_204933 | JGI IMG/M metagenome (GOLD analysis project Ga0316188, IMG submission 204933) | Coastal sediment microbial communities from Maine, United States - Phippsburg worm burrow 1 | ecosystem: Environmental > Aquatic > Marine > Coastal > Sediment | place: USA: Maine... | reverse complement strand
TGTTCTGGCGATGATTCGACAACAAGAGGTCCAGCCTCGCCGCCGGCAATCTCGAGCAACAGTTGCGTTGCCCGCTCTACTGCACGACCCTGTCCTTCAGGATCGACGCCGCGCTCGAAACGAAGCGATGCGTCTGTGTGCATTCCGTAGTTGCGTGCCCTGCCCGCCATGAAATCCGGTGGCCAGAACGCGGCCTCAAAAAAGACATCTGTCGTCCCATCGGATACGGCTGTACTCAGGCCACCCATGATGCCGGCGATACCGATCGGGCCGTTGTCATCGGTGATGATCAGCGTGTCGTCGCGAAGTGCGACCTCTTTTTCATCAAGCAGCGTGACTTTTTCGCCGGATTTGGCGAGGCGCGGCCGGATGGGGCCCTGCAAAAGCGCTGCGTCGTAGGCATGCAGTGGCTGGCCGAGCTCCAGCATGACGTAATTCGTGATATCGACGACGGGCGAGATCCCGCGAAGGCCGGCGCGTCGCAGGCGCTCGATCATCCATACCGGGGATTTCGCCGTGGGGTCGATTCCGCGAATCACTCGCCCTGCAAATCGTGGGCAGCCTGCAGGCTCGACCAGTTCGACCGCCTGGCGGTCCTTTATCGTTGCTTCGACAGCCGGCACGGCTACACCCTGGAGCGCTGCGCCGGTCAATGCCGACACATCTCGGGCAATACCCAGCACGCTGAAGCAGTCACCGCGATTTGGGGTCAGATCAAGATCGATGACCGCATCCGGCAGGTTGAGAAAATCGACGAGCGGCGTGCCAACGTCGGCAGCGACCGGCAGATCCATGATGCCATCGGATTCGTCACCCAGACCGAGCTCGATGGCCGAACACAGCATACCGTTCGACACCACGCCGCGGATCTTGGCCCTGCGGAGTTTCATGCCATTGGGGAGTTTTACGCCCGGCTTCGCCAACGGCGTCTTCATGCCCTGCCTGACATTCGGCGCGCCGCAGACGATATCAATGAGCTCAGAGCCCCCATCGGACACCTTGCAGATGCTGAGCTTGTCCGCATCCGGGTGTTTGCCACATTCGACGACTTCAGCAATAACGACATCGGCAATGCCGACGCCTTCGAATTCAATACCGTCGACTTCATGACCGAGCATGGTCAGCTGGTGTCCGAGTTCGTCAGTCGTGAGGTCAGGATCGACCCACTCGCGTAACCAGGATTCTGCAATCTTCATAGCGCTTACCTGAACTGCTGCAGGAATCGAAGGTCGTTCTCGAAGAACGTCCGCAGGTCGGTGACGCCGTAGCGCAACATGGCAAGGCGCTCGATACCGATACCAAAGGCATAGCCCGTATATTTTTCTGAATCCACGCCTGCCGCATCAAGAACGTTGGGATGGACCATGCCGCAACCGAGAATTTCGAGCCACTTTCCTTCGCCCCAGGAAACATCGACCTCGGCCGATGGCTCTGTGAACGGGAAATAGCTGGGACGGAAGCGCAGTTCTGCCTTGCGCTCAAAATAGGCCTCAACGAACTGGTGCAACACCGCCTTGAGGTGAGCGAAACTAATGTGCTCGTCAATGACGAGCCCCTCGACCTGGTGGAACATGGGCGTATGCGTCTGGTCGGAATCGCAACGATAGACGCGCCCCGGCGCAATGATCTTGATCGGCACGCCTTCCTTGACGATCGAACGGATCTGGACCGGCGATGTGTGCGTCCTCAGGAGGTTCCCGCCCGGAAAGTAGAACGTGTCATGCATCGCACGTGCCGGGTGGTTGTCAGGGATATTCAGTGCCGTGAAGTTGTGAAAATCGTCTTCGATTTCAGGACCCGCACGAACGCCGAAACCGGCATTCCTGAAGATCTTCTCGATACGCAGCATGGCGCGCGTCACGGGATGGTAACCACCAATTGATGTACCCCGACCCGGGAGCGTCACGTCGACCGCGTCGGCCGCAAGTTTGGCTTCCAGCGCTTCTGCTTCAAGCGCGTCGCGCCGGGCACTAAGGGCTGCCTGAACGTCCTGCTTGGCTTTGTTGATTTCCTGGCCGGCGGCGGAACGCTCCTCGGCCGGCAAAGACCCGAGCGTCTTCAAGCGAGCGGTGATCTCGCCTTTTTTGCCGAGAAAGGCCACCCGAACCGCATCCAGTGCGGCGAGGTCGTGCGCTGCATCGATGTCGGACGCAGCCTTGGAAATAAGGTCGCTCAGGGAGGTCATGGCTGTGAGATCGAACCGGCCGGAATCTGACCGGCCGGTTCTGTGATCTTAGCTGGCGACTTGCTGTTCGAGACCCGCCTTGGCGGCTGCAGCGATCGCGCCAAATCCTTCCGGATCATGGACAGCGATATCAGCCAGAACCTTGCGGTCGACCTCGATCTCAGCCTTGTTAAGGCCGTTGATCAGGCGGCTGTATGACAAACCGTGCAGACGTGCGGCAGCGTTGATACGCGTGATCCACAGCGCGCGGAACTGACGCTTGCGCTGACGGCGATCGCGGTATGCGTACTGGCCGGCTTTGATAACGGCCTGCTTGGCCGTCTTGAACAGTTTGGAACGCGCGCCGTAATAGCCCTTCGCTTTACCGAGGACTTTCTTATGGCGGGCTTTGGCGGTTACGCCACGTTTTACTCGTGCCATGTCTCAATCTCCTCTTAGCTGTACGGAAGCATGCGCTTGACGGCCTTCACATCGGCATCTGCAACCTGCAGAGTATTGCCGAGCTGACGCTTACGCTTGGACTTCTTCTTGGTAAGAATGTGATTGAGGTGGGCCTGGGAGCGCTTGAAGCCGCCCTTACCCGTTTTACTGAAGCGCTTGGCGGCGCCCCGGTTGGTCTTCATCTTCGACATTGTGTCTTCCTTTTTGGCCTTACAACGTGCCTATATGGCCGCGGCAGGCGGATTAATGGTCGATTCGGGCCTGACGGCCCTCCTGCGATCCCTTACTCACTTTTTATGCGGTGCGGAGCTCTACGCCTAGTGTTTCTTCGGCGCAATAACCTGGACCATTTGCCGTCCTTCCATCTGCGGCATCTGCTCCACCGAACCGTACTCTTCCAGGTCATCTCTGACCCTGGCCAGAAGCTGCGCGCCCAATTCCTTGTGCGCCATCTCCCGACCGCGGAATCTTAAGGTGATTTTTGTTTTATCACCGTCCTCGAGAAACTCAATCAGTTTCCTGAGCTTGATCTGGTAATCGCCTTCGTCCGTTCCCGGCCGGAATTTGATTTCCTTCACATGAACCTGCTTTTGCTTGCGTTTCGCAGTCTGGTTTTTCTTGTTCTGTTCGAACAGGTACTTACCAAAATCCATAATTCGGCATACAGGCGGCTCGGCCATCGGCGACACTTCGACGAGGTCCAATCCCTCCTCTTTGGCCAAACCGATCGCGGCTGCGAGACTCATGACCCCTGCCTGCTCACCATCCGAGCCGATAACCCGCACTTCGGTGGCCTCAATTTCATCATTGCGCCTTACGCGCTTTGTAACTGCGATACCCAAATCCTCCGCAAAATCAAAATCTTAGCCCGCCCCGACCCACACCAAACCAGCGCAGTCACAGCGGGAACGCGATTCTAATAAGCCTGCGCGCAGGAAACAACCTCCGGAACCCAAAAATCTCAAAAAAATCAGGTGCTTTATTCGCTATCCGGGAGATTGGTGGGCGATGCGGGTTTCGAACCTGCGACCTCCACGATGTCAACGTGGCGCTCTACCCCTGAGCTAATCGCCCAACCGATAGTCGGGACCCCAGTAAGCCATCCGGAGATACACGAATCGTACCTCTCGAAGGGACGCGTAAGATACTGAAGGGCTTGGCCTACTGCAAGGCTTTTCAGCCCGCTTTTGCGCCGCCAATGCCAAGGCCCTGCGCCCGCATCGACTGGATTTCGTCACGCAGCTTCGCGGCCTCCTCAAACTCCAGGTCCCGGGCATGCCGCAGCATCTTCTTTTCGAGCTGGGCGGCCCGTTTCAGCAGTTGCTCGGGGCTCAGTACCTCGTAGACCGCCTTCTTATCGCCGAGCGCGCGGCCCGTCCTGCCAGGCACCGGGTAGGCAGCCTCCATGACATCAGCGACCTGCTTGATGATGGTCTTTGGCGTAATGCCATGTTCTTCGTTGTAGAGCACCTGTGTGGCCCGGCGGCGATCGGTTTCATCCAGGGCACGGCGCATTGAGCCGGTCACACGATCGGCATAGAGAATGGCAGTACCGTGGAGATGGCGAGCCGCTCGCCCTATCGTCTGGATCAGCGAGCGCTCCGAGCGCAGGAAGCCTTCCTTGTCAGCATCGAGGATCGCCACAAGCGACACCTCGGGCATATCCAGCCCCTCGCGTAAAAGGTTGATGCCCACGAGGACATCGAAAGCCCCGAGCCGCAGGTCCCTGATTATCTCGGTGCGCTCGACGGTGCCGATGTCAGAATGCAGATAGCGGACAGCGATGCCGTGTTCGCGCAGGTAGTCGGTCAGGTCCTCAGCCATGCGCTTGGTCAGCGTCGTAATCAGAACGCGTTCACCATCGGCCGTGCGCTTGTTAATCTCAGACAGCACGTCGTCGACCTGCGTGGTGGCCGGGCGTACTTCGATGGTCGGATCGATCAGACCCGTGGGCCTGACAAGCTGTTCGACGATGTTGTCCGAGTGCTCTTTCTCGTAGTCACCGGGTGTCGCTGAGACATAGATTGTCTGCGGTGAGAGCCGCTCGAATTCATCGAAGCGCAGCGGCCGGTTATCCAGGGCGGACGGAAGTCGGAAGCCAAACTCGACCAGTGTCTCCTTGCGGGAGCGATCACCCTTATACATCGCGCCCAGCTGTGGCACTGTCACATGGCTTTCATCGATGATGAGCAGGGCATTATCGGGCACATAATCGAACAGGCACGGCGGTGGTTCCCCGGCGCTTCTGCCGGACAGGTAGCGCGAGTAGTTTTCGATGCCCGAGCAGTATCCGAGCTCGCGAATCATCTCTAAATCAAATAAGGTTCTCTGCTCAAGCCTCTGAGCTTCCAATAGTTTTTCATTGTTCCTAAGGTATTCGAGCCGGTCCTTCAACTCAACCTTGATATGCTCGCAGGCCTCAAGGAGCTTCTCACGTGGCGTCACATAGTGAGTCTTCGGAAAGACCGTAAAGCGCGGTACACGGCGAACAACCTCTCCGGTGAGCGGGTCGAAGTAGGCTATCGACTCGACTTCGTCATCGAACAGCTCGATGCGAACCGCGTCACGCTCGGACTCCGCCGGGAATACGTCAATAACATCTCCCCTCACCCGGTAGGTCCCTTGCGACAGCTCCAGTTCGTTGCGTGTGTACTGCATCTCAGCCAGCCGGCGCAGAATGGTGCGCTGGTCGATACGATCGCCACGAGTGACATGCAGCACCATGCTGAAATAGGCTTCGGGATCACCGAGCCCGTAGATAGCGGAGACGGTTGCCACGATGATCGCATCGGGGCGCTCGATCAGGGCCTTGGTGGCCGACAGTCGCATTTGCTCGATGTGCTGGTTGATCGACGCATCTTTCTCGATAAACGTGTCCGAAGCCGGCACATACGCTTCTGGCTGGTAGTAGTCGTAATAGGAAACAAAATACTCGACCGCGTTGTTTGGAAAGAACTCCCGCATTTCCCCATACAGTTGCGCGGCCAGCGTCTTGTTCGGTGCCAGGATCATCGCGGGACGTTGCGTACGTTCGATGACGCTCGCAATCGTGTACGTCTTACCGGAGCCCGTTACACCCAGCAGCGTCTGCCGTGCGAGCCCGTCATCCAGTCCGTCGGCGAGTCCCGTGATCGCCGCCGGCTGGTCGCCCGCAGGCGAGAAATCGGAGGCCAGGTCAAAGCGGTCACAATGTTCCGTTAAGGTATTGGGGAGGTCTGTTGTTTCACGTACCATGGCGCTGCGTATCTGAGGGACAATCGAGTGATCTTACCAGTTTCCAAACGTATGGCTTCAGTGAAGCCCTCCCCAACCGGTGCCGTCCTGGCGTTGGCGACGGAGCTACGAGCAGCAGGACGTGACGTGATCAGCCTCGGGGCCGGTGAACCGGATTTCGATACTCCGGCACACATTTGTGAAGCAGCCATCGCGGCGATCAACGATGGACAAACCCGCTACACGCCGATTGACGGCACGACCGCGCTGAAGGCCGCTATCCAGGCGAAGCTGACTCGCGAGAATCAGCTGGACTATGCGCTGTCGCAGATCGTGGTGACCTGCGGGGCCAAACAGGCGTTGTTCAATCTGTGCCTCGCTCTGCTTGATCCGGGCGATGAGGCAATCATTCCGGCCCCGTACTGGGTGTCCTATCCCGATATGGTGCGCCTGGCCGACGCCGAGCCAGTGATCATTGAGACCGGCATTGAACAGCACTTCAAGATCACGCCCGAGCAGCTGGAGGCGGCCATCACGGAGCGGACCCGGCTGCTCATACTGAACAATCCGTCCAACCCGACCGGTGCGTGTTACCAGGTGGCCGAGATGGCCGCACTGGGTGCCGTAATCGAACGGCATCCCGACATCGTCGTACTGTCCGACGACATCTACGAGCATATCTACTGGGCGCCGGATCCGTTTGTCAGTTTCGCTACAGCCTGTCCTTCGCTGATGGACAGGACTGTCACCACCAATGGCGTATCGAAAGCCTACGCCATGACGGGCTGGCGTATCGGTTATGCAGCCGGCCCGCAAAACCTGATTAATGCGATGAAGACCATACAGAGCCAGAGCACCACGAACGCCTGCAGCATTTCCCAGGCTGCAGCGGTGGCAGCCCTTAACGGCGACCAGGCGTGTGTGCGTGAGATGGCGTCCGCCTACCACGAACGTCACGACTACTTTGTCGAGGCACTGAATGCAATCGAAGGCTTCGAATGCCGCCCCAGCGAAGGCGCGTTCTATGCCTTTCCAAGAGTCGAAGGTCTGTTGGAAGCCAGGGGCATGAAAGATGACGTCGAGCTGGTGGAGTTCCTGCTCAATGAAGCGGACGTCGCCTCTGTACCCGGCTCAGCCTTTGGCGCTCCGGGTTATGTGCGATTTTCCTTCGCCTGTTCGATGGAAATGCTGGAAGAATCCGTACGGCGGATAAAACGGGCCGTGATGGCTTGACAAGGGCCCGGGGCTAGACGAAAATCGCGGCCCGCACCTTAGGGTGACGGACTATTCCCCGATAGCTCAGTTGGTAGAGCGATTGACTGTTAATCAATTGGTCCCTGGTTCGAGTCCGGGTCGGGGAGCCAGATTAAGAAAAGCCCGCTTTTTAGCGGGCTTTTTCTTTTGCCCATTGAAGCATCAAGCAGCGACACCAAGTTTGCGGTGCTCTTTTTGATGGAAAGTGATGTCCAGGGCAATCTTCATCAGTATCAGGATAATCAGGCCGGCCAATGGCTGCCCATTTTTGATCAGGAAGAAGCCGCCAAGTATCAGCGCCACGTGAGTGATGGCCATGCGCTTGTACGGCAGGCTCATAGCCTGCATCGGCGAAAGTCTCTCGTATTCACTTCGGCCCATGAAGTTCTCAATGAACGACCAGCCATGCGAGATGAATAGCGCGGCTATAGCTACCCAGTTCAGGTTGTCCAGGACAAGTCGATAGTAATCCTCCGGCTGTGCGGAGGTACCCAGTGCTTCGGCGTTGCTCGAGTACATGCCGAACAGCACCATGAAATGCCCGAACATGAAGCCGCCGTAATGCACCAGAAAGAACAACGGCAGGAACAAGCCCTCCTTTAGCGTGTCGTTGCTCGCCGCAACAACCAGCCTCGCGATGCCAAACAGGCCGATGATGACGTTCTCACACCAGAACAGGAGTAACAGGAAGAATACGTCCCAGTCCCAGAAGAACACGCCCGCGAGCGGCAGCAGGTTTGCAGCGACCAGCAGTACCAGGGACAGTCGACCGATCATTTGCTCGCCGAAATCTCGATGACGACGTTCCACATGTACTGCACCAGGCTAATAAAGGCCGCCTCCTCGATGCGTTCATTATCGCCGTGTGCACCAAAGCCGCTGTTGATCTCCTCTATCGAGCGCGCCGGACCGATGCCATACGCCTGCACTCCTTTCGCGCGAACCTGCGCCATATCCGTCGCGCCGGTCTGCATGATTGGCAGCACGGTCGCATCCGGATACATCCGTAACGCGACGTTCTCAAGCACCTGGAACATCTCGTTGTCGATATCGGACGGTGGCGCAGCGGGTCTGTAGATGTGTTCGGGAATGATCTCGACGCGCGGATCGTCGATAACCTCTGCAAGCTTGGCGTAGAACTCCTCTACGTTCTCATCAGGCAGCATACGAATATCGATGATGGCCTTTGCCTCAGACGGGATCACGTTGCGCCGAAAACCTGCATCAATAACAGTCGGCACAACCGAAGTACGCGAAATCGAGTAGTGATACGGGAACGTTTCGAGGAAGTGCTGCTGGATCGCGTCACGCTCGTCCTCATTCTCGACATTCAGATAACGCCATGCGTCTTCCGGAGCAGAAATGTCGGCCATGCGCCGAAAATAGGTCCGCGTCGTGTCGTTGAGGCGCACCTCGGTTTCCCACGCCCCGGCTTTAGCGATCGCGCTGGCCAGGATCGTGACAGCGTTTTCCAGTGTCGGTACCGAACCATGCCCCGGCTTACCACGTGCCACCAACGTGACACGTCGCGGCATCTTCTCGGTCGTCTCGATACCCACGGTACTAACCTTCTTGTCCCGAATGACCGACTGACCCCCTTCAGCCAACGCATATTCAGCCGCAATCTTGTCGTAATGCTGCTCAACCATGAAGTTGATACCAACCTCTGGAGTACCCTCCTCGCCCGCCTCCGCAAGAAAGATGATGTCGCGATCCAGCGCGACACCGTAGCGCTTGAGGAGTTTGACGATCATCAATCCAGCGGCAAGATTATCCTTGTCATCCAGCGTGCCGCGCCCGTAGATGAAGCCATCCTCGCGATTGCCGCTAAATGGATCGGCGTACCATTTCTCAGGTTGCACACCAACAACATCGGTATGGCCCATGATGAGAAGCGGGCGCTTCGAACCATTCCCTGGAATTCTGGCAACCAGGTTGCCCCGCGATTCCTCCAGGGCAAACACCTCGGACTGAATCCCCTCTGCCGCAAGCTCCGCCTGCAGATACTCGACCACGAGGGTCTCGTTACCTGGCGGATTCGTCGTATTAATCTGCACGAGCTCGACCAGATGCTGGACCGCTTCCTCACCCGCCTCACCCCAATCGATGAGATAGGACTGCTGTGCAGTCGCCGTGGCCATGCTACATAAAAACACCAAGCCGCTGATTATTCTCATATTATCTTCGCCGCCAAGTTGGAATATCGGGTTAGAATAGCCGCTGCGCCGGCCAAGAGAAACAAAATTGACTATGTCACTCCTTACCGAACTGAGACGCCGCAACGTATTTCGCGTTGCGATTGCCTATGCAATCGTCGCCTGGCTCGTCGCCCAGGTAGCGGAACTGGCACTCGACAGCTTCGGATCGCCGGACTGGGTCATGAAGACCCTGCTGCTATTCCTTGTTCTCGGGCTACCGATTGTCGTCATTTTCGCCTGGGCTTTTGAGTTGACGCCTGAAGGCATAAAGCGTGAAAAAGATGTCGACCGATCGCAGTCAATTACCAACCAGACCGGACAGAAACTCAATACCGTCATTATCGCTGCATTGGCCGTTGCCCTTCTCATCGCTATCGGAATGCATTTTGGGGACGATAGTCCTGATCCGGTCGCTACGATCGGCGAGGTTGGCGAGGTTGTGGCCACTTCCGGCAGCCAGTCGATCGCCGTACTGCCGTTCGTCAACATGTCCGACGACCCCGACAACGAATACTTCTCCGATGGAATTTCCGAGGAGCTACTCAACGTACTCGTCAAAGTCGAAGGACTGCGCGTCGCATCTCGCACGTCGTCGTTTTCTTTTAAAGGTAAAGACACACCAATTCCTGAAATCGCCGATGCGCTCAAGGTTGAACACGTACTTGAAGGCAGTGTGCGCAAGGCCGGCAACACGATACGAATTACAGCGCAGCTCATTGACGTCAGAACCGACAGCCACCTTTGGTCGGAAACCTACGACAGGAAGTTCGAAGACATCTTTGTCATACAGGATGAGATTTCCGCACATATTGTGGATGCTCTGAAGGTGGCCCTTGGCGCTGGCGAAATCGTGGAAACGGCCAGCAACCCGACGGACAACCTCGCCGCCTACGAGGATTACCTGAAAGGAAGGTATCTCTGGCAACGGCGGGGCGAGAACAATATTCGGACCGCTATCGAGCTATTCACAAAAGCAACCGAGGCTGATCCAGGATTTGCCCGCGCCTGGTCGAGCCTCGCAGCGGCGCACATGACGTTACCTACCTATGCCCGTGTCGATCACAAATATCATTATCAGCTCGCCCTGGATTACGCGACGCGCGCATTGCGGCTCGATCCCGGGATAGCCGAGGCACATGCTGTTTTAGGCGACGTTGCGCGCGTTACTGGACCCGCCGACCTTTCGCAAGTCGCGCAACACTACATTAAGTCTATCGAACTCGAACCAAAGGTATCCACCGGTTATATCTGGTACACCGAGTTTCTCCTCGCGGCAGGCCGGACCAAAGCCGCACTCGACAACATCAACATCGCCCTGCAACTCGACCCGTTCCATCCAGGAACCATGTCGGTCGCCGGGGCCGTTCACATGGTCCTTGGCAATTATGCAAAAGCCGAGGAGTACACAAAGTCCGCGATAGATCTTGGTCACCCGAGCGCGGCCTACGACATGTTGGAGCTCAGCATCACCCGTGGCGACTACGTGACCGCAAGAGAGCTCGCCAGCGAGCTTCTGAGAGAAGAGGATATCGCTGAATTTGATCTGTACGTCGCCGCGCAAACTGACCCGTCGCTGCGCGACCAGTTTTTTGAGCAGGTTCAGGAACAAGGACCCATCAATCACCTGGCTATGGTTTATGATCTTGTGAAATTCGGTCGTCTCGACGAGGCTTTTGCAATCCTCGAGCCTGCAAAGCTGCTGGGCAATGATACTTTTTTCCTTTGGGAGCCCAGCATGAGGCCGCTCCGACAGGACCCACGTTTTGTGGGAATCCTCAGGAAGAACGGATTTATCGACTACTGGGATAAAGCCGGTTGGTCGCCTTTGTGCTCGCGCGACGGCGAGGCCGTCACCTGTAACTAGTCAGCCAGTATGTCCTTGAGGTGCTTGCGAAAGCGCTCGCCCGTGTCCGGATGTTCGAGACCGTAGGCAACCGTCGCCTGCAGGTAACCAAGCTTGCTGCCACAGTCGTAGCGAACCCCGGTAAACGAATACGCGTAGACGGCGGAATCGTTCAGCAGATCCGCGATGCCATCTGTGAGCTGGATTTCACCGCCAGCGCCCCGCCCCGTATTCTCAAGCTTGTCGAAGATGTCCGGTGCCAGCAGGTAGCGGCCGACGACTGCCGAGTTTGATGGCGCATTCTCCGGCGCAGGCTTTTCGACAATCTGCGTTATGCGATTGCGATCGGATGCGTCGACGGCCACGATGCCGTAGCTCGATGTATCTTCGTGCGGTACTGTCTCTACCGCGATAACACTGCCTCCGTGGTGCTCATATTCGTCAGCCATCTGGGCCAGGCAGCCCGGGTCTCCGGCGATCAAATCATCAGCCAGGTGCACAAAGAAAGGCTCGTTACCAACCGCCGGGCGCGCACAGAGAACGGCATGGCCAAGTCCAAGAGGTTCGCCCTGACGGATGTAAATGCACGACACGCCTTTTGGTACGATCCCCTGTATTGAAGCCAGCAACTCGTCCTTGCCCGATCGGGTGAGGGCCTCTTCAAGCTCGGGGTCGGTATCAAAATGGTCCTCAATTGCGCGCTTCGATGCACCGGTGACGAACACCAGTTTGGTCGCGCCTGCTGCAATCGCCTCTTCTACCGCGTACTGGATGAGCGGCTTATCGACGATCGGCAACATTTCCTTCGGACTTGCCTTGGTGGCAGGCAGGAATCGGGTTCCACGACCCGCCACAGGGAATACAGCTGTTTTAACTTTCCGGCCCACCAGCAGCTCCAACTACGAAGAAGGCCTGCATCATAGCGAAATCGACCTTGCCGAGTCATGACGCTCGTCACGAGAGTCGACGAGAGCCAGGTCCGCGGCTTTGCGGACCCGGCCCACTAACGCCGAAACGATCCTACTTCTTCTGTCCGGAGACTTTGATATCGGATCGATTCAGTTCGACCGTCCGTTCGCCGATGCCCTTCACTAAGGAAAGGTCGTCTGCACTTCGGAACGGGCCGTGCTTCTTCCGATATTCAACAATCGCCTTGGCTTTGGAAAGGCCCACGCCTTTCAGTTCGGCCGAGATCGTCTCGGCGTCGGCGTTATTGATATCGACCTGTCCGGCCAATACTGTCAGTGGCGCCATCAGCAGGACGGCTATGGCGGCGGTACTCAGGATTCTCATTATCAGCTCCTTCTTTGGTAAGAGACCAGGGAGCTTATCGGCGCCGTCGCGCCACGTCCGTCAGCGAAACAGGGCGCTTTATTTGGTAATGCTGTGCTGCAGCACGGTGTCGAACTGAACGCGCGATGCTGGCCGCTGCGTTTCCCAGTCCCGGCAGCTCGGGCATTGCCACAGCAGCCTCTGACTCGAAAAACCGCATTCCTGACACTGGTATCGCGGCGTAGCCGAAGCAAGTTTTGACAACGCGCCCCGAACCCTTGCGAACCTGGAGTCAGCTTCGCCCTTCCCGTCGGACAACTGCTGCAACTCCACAAACTCGCCCAGCGTAGGCTCGTTAAGCATGTATTGCTCCACGCATTCATCAATGACCGGTATACCACCGATGTCGTTGACGATTGCTGTGTAGGCGACCAATGAAGACATCTCCGGGTTCTTGGCCAGCATGCTTTTCAGCGCACGCTCGAGCTCATCTACCTGGTTTTCGCGCGTATAGATCGCGACAATCTCCGGTAGCGCCTCGGCTATCAGGTAGGTGTTCTCGTCGATAATACGGTGATACAGCTTGAGCGCTGTCTTGCTGTCATTGGTATCACGCGCGATATGCGCACGCGTGAGTGCACCGCGCAGGGTACGCGGCCGGCCCGCCTGCGCGTTCTTCACATACTGGCGCGCAGAGGCATAGTCGCCTGCTGCAGCTGCCGCCTCAGCCAGCTCGCAGTAGTAATGAGCGATCTGCAAGGCAAGCGAGCGACCACCCAGCACTTCCAGCCGTTTGCCCGCCTCGATCGCCTTCTCCCAGTCGCGCTCCTGCTCATAAATACGGCACAGCGCTTCGATCGCCTGCACCTGGTAGCGGGAGCCCTGTGAGAGCCGCGCGAACAGTTTTTCAGCCCGATCCAGCAAGCCCGCCGCCAGGTAGTCTTTGGCCAGCGAATACAGGGCCTGGTCGCGCTGCTCGGAGGCAAGATCCGGGCGGGCAATGATGTTCTGATGGATGCGAATGGCCCGGTCTACTTCGCCACGACGACGAAACAGGCTGCCAAGCGCAAAGTGAGTCTCAATCGTCCTGGCATCAACCCGAACCATGCGCAGGAAATGCTCCAGCGCCTGGTCGGTCTGCTCGTTCAGGAGGAAATTGAGGCCTTTGAGATAGTCGATGTTCAGCGGCGGTGGTGCGTCTTCCTCGTCGCGTTCACCAAATCGCCCGATAACCCAGCCAGCCGCGGCCAGCAAAAGGAAAAGACCGGCAAGTATTAGCGCTTTTTCAGTCGGCATCGCTGAGTGGCAGATTGCGGAGACTGCTCACCTCGCTTTCGGTGGCGCGCAGTGAACGGCGCAGAAGACGGCGCTCATTAACAAGTTTTAGCGCAAAGAAGCCGAGGCACAGGATGCCAAACAGCCATCCCAGCGCAAATGTGACCGTAAATGCCAGGGGAATCGACGTATGCACCTCAGTGAACGCCAGGTCAATGTCGATCATGCCCGTGTTATTTGCGGTGAATGTCGCCATGACAATGACGATGAGAACGATCAGTATCGCCAGCCCGATACGTTTCAGCATGCGTTTGCTCCGCAGATCCGGTAAACCCAAAAGCTATGATGCGGCCTGATGCCGCGACGGATCAACTCTTGATCGGGAAATGCCGGCTTTCATCGACGCGATCGCGCAGATCCTTGCCCGGCTTGAAATGCGGTACGTACTTGCCGGACAAAGCGACCGCTTCACCGGTCTTGGGATTACGTCCGATACGGGGTGGACGGAAATGCAGGGAGAAACTCCCAAAGCCACGAATCTCGATACGCTGACCTTTGGCCAGTGAGTCGCTCATCAGGTCAAGCAGGTGCTTGACGGCCAGTTCAACATCCTTGGCCGGCAGGTGTTTCTGCTTACGAGAAATGGCTTCTATCAGTTCTGATTTTGTCATTTTACCTTATTCCGTACCGCCGAATTAGCGTAACCCACGGATATTAAAGGCAATAGTAGCCCAGACCAGCCGGTCTGGGCTACCTTTTTTACTTATTATTTGCTTCCGCCGGACATTTTTTCCTTCAGAAGGTCGCCAAGGGTAGTGCCCACAGGAGCTGCGGCGACGTCAGACTTGTAGCTGCTGACGGCTTCCTGCTCTTCGTGAACTTCCTTCGCCTTGATTGACAGCTGAATCGAACGGTTTTTGCGATCAACGTTTGTGAACTTGGCTTCGACCTCTTCACCCACCTTGATCATCGTCCGCGCATCCTCAACCCGTCCACGGGCCAGTTCGGAAGCGCGCAGCGAACCAAAGATTCCATCACCCAGGTCAACCGTTGCACCGCGCGCGTCCACTTCCGTGACCGTGCCCGTGACGATAGAGTTCTTGGGGTTGGCTGCCAGCCAGTTCGAGAACGGATCCTTCTCCATCTGCTTGATGCCGAGCGAGATACGTTCGCGCTCGGAATCGATAGCGAGAACCGCTGCCTCGATTTCCTGGCCTTTCTTGTAGTTCCGCACGGCTTCTTCGCCAGGCATATCCCAGGAAATGTCCGAGAGATGAACGAGACCGTCGATACCGCCTTCGAGACCGATGAAGATACCGAAGTCCGTGATCGACTTGATCTGGCCGGTAACCTTGTCGTTGCGGTTGAAGGTCGAAGAGAACTCAGCCCATGGGTTCGACTGGCACTGCTTGATGCCCAGCGAAATACGACGACGTTCTTCGTCGATCTCGATGACCATAACTTCAACTTCTTCACCAACCGACACAACACGAGACGGGTTAACGTTCTTGTTGGTCCAGTCCATTTCAGAAACGTGGACGAGACCTTCGACGCCGTCTTCGATCTCAACAAAGCAACCGTAGTCCGCAATGTTCGTGACCTTGCCGAAGATACGTGTCTGCGGCGGGTAACGACGAGCGAGATCCTGCCAGGGATCGTCACCGAGTTGCTTCATACCCAGCGATACACGCTGGCGCTCGCGATCGAACTTCAGAATCTTGACGTCAATTTCCTGGCCCACTTCGACAACCTCGGAAGGATGTTTGACACGCTTCCAGGCCATATCGGTGATGTGCAGGAGACCGTCGATACCGCCGAGGTCGACGAATGCGCCGTAGTCGGTGAGGTTCTTGACGATACCCTTGGCCATGTTGCCTTCCTGCAACTCTTCAAGGAGTTTCTCGCGTTCGGCAGAGTATTCTGTTTCGACAACCGCACGGCGCGATACCACGACGTTGTTCCGCTGTTGGTCGAGTTTGATGACCTTGAACTCAAGGCTCTTGCCTTCGAGGTAGCCTGGGTCACGAACCGGACGAACATCAACAAGCGAGCCCGGCAGGAACGCCCGGACATTGTCGATCTCGACCGTGAATCCGCCTTTGACGCGACCATTAATCACGCCTTCGACCACTTCACCCGCCTCGAACGCTTTCTCAAGATCGATCCAGGTACGTGCGCGGATTGCTTTCTCACGTGAAAGCTTGGTCTCACCAAAGCCGTCTTCAACGGCATCCAGTGCGACTTCAACTTTATCCCCAACGGAGATACCGCCTTCGTGCTTGTCGTTCTTGAACTGTTCTATGGGAATAACGGCCTCGGATTTGAGACCTGCACTGACGAGTACAACATCGTCATTTACCGCGACAACGGTACCGGTGATGATAGACCCCGGCTTTATTTGTTGACTGGCAAAACTTTCTTCAAATAATTCAGCAAAACTTTCAGACATGTTAGTTAACCAAGGGAGTACTGACTCCCGCCCATTTACGTCGTTTCACATCCTGTGATTGACGGTCATTACAAAAGAGGAGCGAACATCCTGTCCGTTCCTGTCCATGAAACTTTCTAAGGTATTTAGAGGTTGGCGACCCAGTCGAGTACAGTTTGTGTCACTGCCTCGATGGACTGGCCCGAGGAATCCAGAATCCTGGCATCCTTCGCAGGCCGCAGCGGAGCAACCGATCGCTCGGAATCCCGCCGGTCACGGTCCTCTATGTCCCGTGAAAGGGCGGCAAGGCTAACATTCAAGCCCTTGTCTTTCAACTGCTTATGGCGCCTTCGGGCCCTCTCCTCCGCACTTGCCGTCAGGAAGATTTTCAGGGACGCCTCCGGGAACACATGCGTACCCATATCGCGCCCATCGGCCACCAGCCCGGGCGGCTGCTGGAACGCCCGCTGGCGCTCGAATAACGCCTGCCGGACGGCCGAAATCTGAGCGACGGTCGAGGCCCCGGCTCCCGCTTCCTCCGTCCGGATCAGCGTCGTAACGTCTTCGTCGCCGAGCCAGATGCGCTCTTCGCCGTCCGCATTACTGTCAAATCGGACATCGAGCTCATGGGCCAGTTCCGCTAGTTTCTGGGCATCCTGGAGCGAAATGCCGGATGTCTGGGCGGACAATGCCACGAGACGGTACAGCGCCCCGCTATCGAGCAAATGGTAGCCGAGCGCCTCGGCCACTTTACAGGCGATGGTCCCCTTGCCTGAGCCGCTTGGCCCATCGATGGTAATGACCGGGACATTCCGACGACTAGTCATAGCGGATCTCGATCTCCCCGCCTATGGCGGTCATACGATCGCAGAATCCCGGGAATGACGTGTCAACATTGTCTACATCGCGAATCATGACCTCATCATCAGCGATTGTGGCTGCCATAGCCAACGACATTGCCACGCGATGGTCGTGGAAGCTCTCAACCTCGCCACCCGTAAAACGTCCGCCATGCACGATGGCGCCGTCTGCTGACTCATCGACCTGGATGCCCAGGCGACGCATACCGTCAGCCATGGCCGCTATGCGATCGCTCTCTTTAACCCGCAGCTCACCGATACCGGAGAATGTCGTTTTGCCAGCGGCCGCCGCCGCGGCCACGAACAGGGCCGGGAACTCATCGATGGCAAGCGACACCAGCGCCGGGTCGACCGGACCACCTTTCAGCTGCGACGCCCGCACCCGAATATCCGCGACCGGCTCCTGGCCAAGCAGCTGGGGATTCTCCAGCGAAATATCCGCACCCATCGCCCGGAGGATGTCGATGACCCCCGTTCTCGTCGGGTTAACGCCTACATTTTCTATAAGAATATCCGCATCTTGTGACAATAATGTGCCGAGGATTATGAAGGTTGCAGACGACAGGTCGGCTGGGACCTGGACCTGCGTTCCGCGTAAGGCCTGGCCACCCTCAAGCGCTATCCGCCTGCCCTCAGAAATGACGTCCACGCCCATGGCACCCAGCATGCGCTCCGTATGATCACGGGTCACGGCCGGCTCGGTCACACTGGTCGTGCCTTTTGCATAGAGCCCCGCCAGGAGCACGGCCGATTTCACCTGGGCGCTTGCCATCGGCAGGTCATAATGAATCCCGTGAAGCTGCAGCCCACCTGAGATCTGCAAGGGCGGCGTGCCGTCGCAGTCGCTCTCAATCGCGGCACCCATTTGGGTGAGCGGCTTGATAATCCGGCCCATCGGGCGACCCGTGAGCGATGCATCGCCCGTTAAAACGCTGCCGAATGACTGGCCGCTCAACAGGCCCGCCATCAATCGCATCGCCGTTCCGGAGTTGCCGAGATCAATATCCGCGGCGGACGCGCGCAGGCCATGGAGGCCCACACCTTCTATGATGAGTTCGGTCGGGCCGGGCTGATCAATGCTGACGCCCAGCGCCCGCATGGCGGCCGCCGTAGCCAGGCAGTCATCGCCATTCAGAAAGCCGCTAACCTCTGTTCGGCCCTCCGCGATACTTCCCAGCATCAGGGCCCGATGCGAAACGGATTTGTCCCCGGGCACCGTTACCCGGGCATCCCGCAGCGTTGAGGGTGTGACTTTGAAGTGCATGGATGCCTGCTTGCCTGTCAGCCTATCGCCTTGGGATAGGCGCCGAGCACCTTGAACAGCGACGCACTGCTCTCCAGGTCCGCGAGGGCATCGGAGACAGGAGCTTGCTCAGCGTGGCCTTCGATATCGATGAAAAATACGTAATCCCATTTTCGGCGCCGGGAGGGTCGTGACTCAATGCGCGTCATATTGATACCGTGCCTGGCCAGCGGTTGCAGCAGGCTGTGAAGCACTCCGGCGCCGCCAGCCGTGTCGCTGGTGGACACTAATAATGTGGTCTTGTCGTCACCGCTCGAGGCTAGCAGATTGCGGCCAATGACAAGGAAACGGGTGGCGTTGTCGGGGCGATCTTCTATGTTATTGACCAGGATCTGGAGTTCATACACATCGGCCGCAACTTCCGGCCCGATTGCCGCCGTACCGTCCTCATCCCTTGCCCGCCTTGCGCCAGCAGCATTGCTCGACATGCCGATCAGCTCAACATGCGGCAGATTCTCCCGAAGCCAGCCGCGACATTGAGCCAATGACTGCTCGTGAGCACAGATACGCTCGATGTTCTCGAGACCCTTCTGGCTGCCCATCAGGTGTTGTTCAATCTTGAGCTCAATCTCACCGGAAATTTTCAGCGGTGAGGTCAGGAACATATCAAGCGTGTTATTGACCGAGCCTTCGGTCGAATTCTCGATGGGCACCACGCCAAAATCGGCGGCGCCGCATTCCACTTCCTGGAATACTTCGTCAATCGTATGGAATGGCAGGGCACGCACGGAATGACCAAAGTGCTTGAATACGGCGGTCTGCGTGAAGGTGCCTTCGGGCCCGAGAAAACCAATCTTGAGGGGCTCCTGCTGTGCGAGGCAGGCCGACATGATCTCGCGAAAGAGCCGCAGCATTTCCTCGTCACGCATTGGACCGTCGTTGCGAGCCAGTACATTGCGCAACACTTCTGCCTCGCGCTCCGGCCGATAGTAATCGACGGCAGACCCCAGCGCCCCTTTGGCGATGCCAACCTGCTGGGCAATTTTCGCCCGGTCGTTGATCAGGCCCTGGATGCGCTCATCAATCGCGTTGATGCGCTCGCGAATCTCCCCGAGCTCCAGGCCACCTGTCTTTTCGTCCCCACCTGCCATACTCATCCCGGTCAAAATCCCAAAGGAATCCTCAGGTTACATGCTTGCCGAGATTTCGCAACGTCAGGACGCCGTCAATTGCGCGGATTTCATCCAGCAATGCCTCGGACGGCTCGGCATTCACGTCGACGATCGTATAGGCCACTGCGCCGATCGATTTGTTCAGTAGATCTTCAATATTCAGACCAGCATTGGCGATACACGTCGAGATCTGGCCGACCATGTTCGGCACGTTGGCGTTCGACACGGTAATGCGCCAGGCATCCAGACGCGGCAACCGCGCCTGCGGGAAGTTCACGGAGTTGCGGATATTGCCGTTCTCCAGGTAGTCCTTTACGTTCTCCGCCACCATAATTGCGCAGTTTGCTTCGGCCTCGCCTGTCGAGGCCCCAAGGTGCGGCAACGCGGTTACCTTCGGATGCGCTATAAGCTCCGGCGTCGGGAAGTCCGTTACGAACGCGTGCAGTTTGCCTCTATCGAGGGCAGCGATCGCCGCCGCGTCGTCCACAATGCCGCCGCGCGCAAAATTAATAAGGACGCCGCCATCGTTCATCAGTGCGATGCGGTCTGCGTTGACCAGGTTCCTCGTCGCATCCAGCAGGGGTACATGACAGGTGACGAAATCCGCATGCTGGAACAGCTGATCCAGCGTTTCTTCCAACTCGACGCCCGATGATAATTGCCAGGCATTGCGAACTGTCATTGCCGGATCGTAGCCGACGACCTTCATGCCAAGATCAAATGCCGCGTTGGCGACGGCCACGCCTATCGCGCCGAGGCCAATGACACCAAGCGTTTTGCCTGGAAGCTCAAATCCTACAAACTGTTTCTTGCCGGCTTCAACGGCTTTTTTGAGGTCGTCGCCGGTTTCGTCGAGCGTTTTAACGTACTCGCTGGCGCTGGCAAGGTTGCGTGCGCCCATCAGCATACCGCCGATCACGAGCTCCTTGACGGCGTTGGCGTTGGCCCCGGGCGCATTAAAAACAGGCACCCCGCGAGAAGCCATCACGTCACATGGAATGTTGTTGGTACCGGCGCCGGCGCGACCGATTGCGGCGACCGAAGCAGGGATATCCATATCATGCATGTTGTGCGAACGCAGCAGGATGGCGTCTGGATGTGCAATTTCCGAGGCCACCTCGTAGCGCTCGCGAGGCAGGCGCCGCAGACCTTCGACAGCAATGTTATTGAGCGTCAGAATCTTGTACATGATTAACCGTTAGCCTTTTCAAAATCAGCCATGAACGCGATAAGCGCGTCGACCGCTTCCTCACTCACCGCGTTATAGATAGAAGCGCGCATACCGCCAACCGAGCGATGACCCTTGAGATTCATCAGGCCAGCGGCTGCCGACTCTTCCAGAAACTTCTTGTCCAGCGCAGCGTCGGCCAGGATAAACGGCACGTTCATCCGCGAGCGGCAGTTCTTCGCCACCGGGTTAGTGTAGAAATCCGACGCATCGATGGCTGCATAGAGCTTGCTTGCCTTACGCCCATTAATCTTCTCCATGGCCTCTACGCCCCCCTGCCGTTTCAGCCACTGGAAAACGAGATCCGCGACATACCATGCAAAGGTGGGTGGCGTATTGGTCATAGAGTCCGAATCAGCGTAGGACTTCCAGGTCATCAGGTGCGGGTTGTCTGAGCGAGCACGGTCGAGAAGCTCGTTGCGGACGATGACGAGAGTGATGCCAGCCGGACCGATATTCTTCTGCGCGCCAGCATAAATAACGCCAAACCGGCTCACGTCTATCGGCCGCGACAGGATATTGCTGGACATGTCTGCGACCAGCGGCACGTCGCCGCCGGGCACGAAGTGAAACTCGACGCCAGCGATTGTTTCATTGGGCGTGTAATGCAGGTAGACCGCGTCGTCCGAGCGCTGCCACGAGGATTCGTCCGGTATATAGGTAAACTTCTTGTCCGATGCGTCCGCCGCAACGTTGACGTTGCAGAATTTCGTCGCCTCGCCCGCGGCCTTCTTGCCCCAGCTACCCGTGACGATGTAGTCCGCTGTATCGCCGGGGCTCGACAGGTTCATCGGGGCCATGGCCATCTGCAGGGTGGCGCCACCCTGCGGAAACAGGACACTGTAGTCGTCGGGCACCTGCAACAGCTCACGCAGTGTGGCTTCTGCACGTGCGGCGAGTGCCACGAAGTCCGCGCCGCGATGGCTGACTTCCATGACCGACATACCCGAACCAAGCCAGTCCGGAAGATCGTTGCGAATTGTTTCGAGTACTTCGAGCGGCAGCGCGGCCGGGCCGGCGCTGAAATTGTAAACGCGTGACATTGCGTTGGGTTTCCTGAGTGAGAGGCTTAGGCGGTGATGAGTCTGGGGCGCGTATTGTTACGATTTAGCAAACAGATTGCATTACTTACGATCGTAATTATTCTTCCTCGTCCTCGATCGATTCAATACGTGCTAACCCCACAAGCCGCTGGTCACTCTCGACGCGAATCAGACGGACACCCTGCGTATTGCGGCCCATGACCGAAATATCGCTTACACCGGTCCGCACCAGCGTGCCGTTTGAGCTGATCAGCATGATCTCATCGTCTTCGCCGACCGGGATTGCACCCACCGTCCTGCCGTTTCGATCGGTCGTCTGGATCGCAATGACGCCCTGGCCGCCGCGCCCCTGCACCGGGAAATCCTCTACTGGCGTCCGTTTGCCATAGCCGTTCTCGGTGGCGGTCAGGATTAGCCCGTCCGAGATAATGCTCAGCCCGATTACCTCGTGACCCTCGGGCAGCTTGATGCCGCGTACGCCCGCCGCGCCGCGCCCCATTGGTCGGACATCGGATTCGGCGAATCGAATCGCCTTGCCGTGGCTCGCTACGAGCAGGATTTCAGCGTTGCCATCGGTAATCGCGACGTTGACCAGTTTATCGTCGCCACGCAGATCGATGGCAATGATGCCGCTCGCGCGCTGGCGGGAGAACTGGCTCAACGGGGTCTTCTTGACGGTTCCGGCCGATGTCGACATAAAGACGAAGTGGCCTTCCGCGTATTCCTTGATCGGCAGGACCGCGTTGATACGCTCGTCTGCCTCGAGCGGCAGGAGATTCACGATGGGCTTGCCGCGGGAGCCACGACTGGCCTGCGGTACCTGGTAGACCTTCAACCAGTACATCTTGCCGCGGCTTGAGAAGCACAAGATCGTGTCATGTGTATTCGCGACAAACAGGTTGTCGATGAAATCCTCATCCTTGACCTTCGTCGCGGATCGCCCGCGCCCACCGCGCTTTTGCGCCTGGTAGACGTCGATAGGCTGCGCCTTGGCATAGCCGCCGTGCGACAGCGTCACCACAACCTCTTCCTGTGGGATCAGGTCTTCAACGCTGAGGTCGGAGTGATCCTGGACGATCTCGGTGCGGCGCTCGTCGCCGAAGGCGTCCCGAACGTCAGCCAGTTCGTGGCGGATCACATCGAGCAGCAGATCGGGGTTCGCCAGGATATCAGAAAGTTCTTTAATACTTCCCAATATCTCTTTGTATTCTTTAATTATTTTCTCTTGCTCAAGACCCGTCAGGCGATGCAGTCGCAGATCGAGAATAGCCTGAGCCTGGACTGCAGAGAGGCGATATTTGCCGTCGATCAGGCCGCTACCAACATCCAGTCCGTCCGGACGCGTATCGGTGTCGCCGGCACGCTCCAGCATGCCCGTCACCTCACCAGGCTGCCACGCACGTTCGATAAGGCCGACTTTCGCCTCAGCCGGCGAAGCAGACGCCTTGATAAGCGCGATGACGTCATCAATGTTCGCCAGCGCGACGGTCTGCCCTTCGAGCACGTGGGCCCGGTCGCGCGCCTTACGCAGGTCGAATATGGTCCGACGCGTCACGACTTCGCGGCGATGTGACAGGAATGCTTCCAGAACCTGTTTGAGATTCAGGAGCTTAGGCTGACCCTCGTGCAATGCCACCATGTTGATGCCGAATACGCTCTGCATCGGTGTCTGCTTGTAGAGGTTGTTCAGTACGACGTCGCTGACCTCGCCCTGCTTCAACTCAATCACAATGCGCATGCCGTCCTTGTCGGACTCGTCACGCAACTCGCTAATGCCTTCAATGCGTTTCTCGCGTACGAGATCGGCGATCTTCTCAATGAGCCGCGCCTTGTTAACCTGGAACGGCAGCTCGGTGACGATAATCGCTTCTTTGCCGCGCTTGTTGATGATCTCGACTTCGGTACGGGCTCGTATATGGACACGACCTCGGCCAGTACGGTATGCAGAGTAGATTCCCTGGGCCCCGTTAATGATGCCGGCGGTCGGGAAGTCCGGCCCTGGCATGTGCTCCATGAGCTCCGGAACGTCAATTTCGGGTTTTTCGATCAGGGCGAGACAGGCGCTGATCACCTCGTTGAGGTTGTGTGGCGGAATATTGGTCGCCATGCCCACAGCAATGCCCGACGAGCCGTTGACCAGCAGGTTCGGGATTCGCGTCGGCATCACCGATGGTTCGCTCTCGGAGCCATCGTAGTTCTCGACGAAATCGACCGTTTCCTTGTCGATATCGGCGAGCAGCTCATGAGCCACCTTGGCCATGCGTACTTCGGTGTAGCGCATAGCTGCCGGCGAGTCGCCGTCAACCGAGCCGAAGTTGCCCTGCCCGTCAACGAGCATGTAGCGCATCGAGAACGGCTGTGCCATACGAACGATCGTGTCGTAGACAGCCGAGTCACCGTGCGGATGGTATTTACCGATGACGTCACCGACCACGCGGGCCGATTTCTTGTAGGGCTTGTTGAAGTCGTTGCCCAGCACGCGCATGGCATGGAGAACACGGCGATGGACGGGTTTGAGGCCGTCCCGAACGTCGGGCAAGGCGCGGCCGACGATAACGCTCATCGCATAATCGAGATAGGACTGCTGCATCTCGTCTTCGAGGCTTACCGACAGCAATTCCTGGGCTACTTCAGACATAGTTTCCTGCTTTTTATGCTCAAAATCCGAGCCCGGCCCCGCCCCGAATAAGGCGGAATCCAATGGTCAAATTTGTTCGGGTTTCGAGCGATTTAACTGGAAGGAAATAATACCACAAACGGACCCGAAACAGCAGTATTTGACGTGGCCAAAAACGCCTGAAACGCAAGGCTGGCACTACCCTGTACGATGCGTATACTGCGGCGACTATGCAGCACTGTGACACCCTGATCGTACCCCGCTGGTGCGTCCCTGTAGAGCCCGCCGGGGAGGTCCTCGAGGGCCATGCCGTGGCCGTCACAGACGGTCGAATTGTCGCCGTGCTGCCGGTCGGGCAAGCCCGGGCCGGTTTTCAGCCCAGTGTCCTCGTGGAGCGGCCCGATCACGTGCTGATTCCCGGGCTGATCAATGCGCATACCCATGCGGCGATGACCCTGTTTCGCGGGCTCGCAGACGACATGCCGCTGGAGGCATGGCTGCACGAGGGTATCTGGCCGGCAGAACGGCGCTGGGTCAGTGCGGAAATGGTTCGCGACGGCACAGAACTCGCTATCGCCGAAATGATTCGCGGCGGCATTACCTGCTTCAGTGACCAGTACTTCTACCCGGAAATCGTCGCTGAGGCGGCCGTAGACCTGTCTATGAGGGCTGTGGTTGCCACACCCGTCGTGGATTTCCGGACTGGCTGGGCCGACAACGCTGCGGAGTACCTGCAGAAGGCTGCAGACCTGGTCCATGATCCCTATGCCGATCATCCCCTGGTTACGACCGCGTTTGCCCCGCATTCCACATTCGCCCTGTCCGATGAATCATTCGCGGCATTGCGGGTGCTGGCCGACCAGCTCGACGTACGCGTCCAGATTCACCTGCATGAAACAGCGGCCGAGGTCGAGATCTCACTGCGAGAGACGGGCAAGCGTCCTTACGAGCGGCTCCTTGACGCAGGCCTCGTCAATCGCTCGCTCCTGGCCGTGCACGCGGTGCACATGGACGATGAGGAAATTGCCCGCTTCGCCGCAGCCGGCGTCAGTGTGGCGCACTGCCCAAATTCGAATCTCAAGCTGGCCAGCGGTATTGCACCAGTCGCCAAGTACCGCAAGGCGGGCCTGAATGTGGCGATCGGTACCGACGGTGCGGCGAGCAATAATATGCTCGACATGTTCTCAGAAATGCGGACAGCCGCCCTGCTCGCCAAAGTCACGGCGAATGACGCGTCAGCCGTCACCGCCGACGAGGCGCTGCACATGGCGACCCTGGGCGGAGCGATGGCACTCGGTCTCGAAAGCACCATCGGGTCGATAGAGGTCGGAAAATGGGCCGATCTCACCTGTGTGAATCTGCGTACGCTCAACAGCCAGCCAATCTACGATGTTGTGTCACAGCTCGTCTATGCGTCGCGCTGCGACCAGGTAGCCGATGTCTGGATCGCTGGCCGCCGCCACCTCGAAAACGGGCAATTCGTCCACATTGACACGGACGGACTGCTGGCGCGCGGCAATGAGTGGCGTGACCGCATGTCTGACATGGGCGAAGTACAATAGGAACCACAATGACTACAACAGCAACGGACAATGTCGATCTTGCAGAGCTCGCGAAATTCAATTCGCTGGCAGCGCGCTGGTGGGACACTGAGGGTGAATTTGGTGCATTGCACGAGATCAACCCATTGCGACTCGACTGGATACGCCAGTACGTCAAGCTCGCCGGCAGCAAAGCGCTCGATATCGGCTGCGGCGGCGGCATCCTCGCCGAGTCCATGTCGGCGTGCAATGCAACGGTCACGGGCATTGATATGGCGGAGGCACCCCTCGCCGTCGCCCGCCTGCACCAGCACGAGTCGGGCGCCGAGGTCGACTATCGCCGCTCGACAGCCGAATCCCTGGCCATGGAAGAACCTGGACACTACGACGTTATTACCTGCATGGAGATGCTCGAGCATGTCCCTGACCCGTCGCAGGTCATTCGCTCTTGTGCGGAGCTCGTAAAGCCTGGCGGTCATGTCTTCTTTTCGACGATCAATCGCAATCCGAAATCCTTCCTGTTTGCGATCGTCGGTGGCGAATACGTGCTGAATCTCCTGCCAAAAGGCACGCACGAGTACGACAAGTTCATTCGTCCGTCGGAACTGGAGCAATGGGCACGTACAGCCGGACTGGCGCTGCAAGCCAGTATCGGCATGCACTACAACCCACTGACAAAGAAGTATTCGCTCGGATCCAACCTGGACGTTAATTACCTGATGTACTACCAGCGACCGGCGAGTGAGTGACCTGACGCAGATGCGGGACGGCTATTTCAATGCCGTGCTGTTTGACCTCGACGGAACGCTGGTAGATACCGCTCCGGACATGGTGGCCGTACTTCAGGCGATGCAGGCCGCCTACGGGGTCCCGCCCGTCGACTTTCATCAGGGACGCTCCCAGGTTTCAAACGGCGGAATCGGCTTATTGAGTCTCGGCTTTCCCGAACATGAATTTTCCTATGGCGATGACATGCATATGGAGTACCTGGAACGCTACGCCGAGGTGATCTGCGACGAGTCACTGGTATTCGCGGGCATCGACACGCTGCTCGATCATCTCGATGACGCGGGGTGCCCGTGGGGCGTCGTGACCAACAAGCCAGAGCATTTAACCGGCCCCCTGCTCGAAGCACTGGGGCTCGCCGGACGCAGCGCATGCACCGTGAGCGGTGACTCATTACCCGTCAGGAAGCCGGATCCCGGGCCACTGCTGCTCGCTTGTGACATGGCCGGTGTCGATGCCTATCGCACTATCTATGTCGGCGATGCTGCGAGGGACATCGAGGCAGGACTGCGCGCCGGAATGGGCACTATTGCCGCCGGGTATGGCTACATCCCAGAGGACGACGACCCACGTGAATGGGGCGCCGACATTATCGTTGCGAACACAGAAGAACTTGCCCAAACGGTACTCAAAGCGGTTAACCTTAAGTCCTGATGATTTCGGTCTCGCCTGATTCTGTCTACGTCAGCGTCGGACTGCCGGCACTCGGCATCGGCGTGTTGCTTGGGCTGCTCGTCATGTGGCTGGTCGCTCGCAACCGTCGCACAAAATTACTTCGCGAACTCGCCAACGCTGAAGCCAGCCTGAAGAACCAGGAAGCGATCCAGGCTGAACGGGAAGCTGCGTTCGAACTCGCCAACGCTAAACTCACCCAGGCATTTGCCGATATTGCGAATCGTTCACTGCGCGCTAACAGCGACACATTCCTCAAGCTTGCCGAGCAAAATCTTGAGACGCGCCAGGCAAAAGTCGAAAGCGACTTCGAAAAACGCGAGAAAGCCGTCGAGGAACTGGTCAAGCCTATCCAGGAGGCGCTACAGGCCTCACACAAACAGATTTCAGACCTCGAGAAAGCGCGCAGCGAGGCATACGGCGGCATCAGGAACCAGCTTGAATCCATGCAAATCAGCCAGAAGTCGCTGACCCAGGAAACGCAAAACCTGGTGAAGGCGTTGCGTCGGCCAGAGGTGCGCGGCCAGTGGGGTGAGATCACACTGCGGCGATTGGTCGAACTCGCGGGCATGGTGGAGCATTGCGACTTCGTTGAGCAGGCGCACACCGTCGGTGGCGACAAGATCATCCGGCCCGACATGATAGTGAACATGCCGGATCATCGTCAGTTGGTCGTCGACGTCAAGACACCCCTGGACGCCTACCTCTCTGCAGCCGAGGCTGAAGACGATGCACAGCGTAAGCTGGGACTGGAGCGCCACGCCAAGAACGTGCGGGCACACATCAGGATGCTGTCGTCCAAGGCTTACTGGAAGCAGTTCGATGAGAGCCCGGAGTTCGTCATCCTGTTTATACCGGGCGACCAGTTCCTGAGCGCCGCACTCGCCGAAGAACCCGACCTCATCGAATATGCGCTGTCACAGCAGATCATCCTGGCGACCCCGACCAGCTTCGTAGCGCTGCTGAAGGCCGTTGCTTACGGCTGGCGCCAACTTGCACTGGCGGACAACGCCAAGGAAATCCGTGTGCTGGCTGAAGACCTTTACGGTCGCCTTGGCACCTTTGTGACACACATGAATCGCGTCGGTCGCCAGCTCGCAAGCAGCGTCGAACATTACAACCGGGCCGTCGGTTCACTCGAACGCAAAGTATTGCCAGGCGCGCGCAAATTTACGGAACTTGGTGTTCATGGCAAGAAGAAAATTGAAAAACTGGAATCGCTGGAACCCGTTCCGCGGACCATGATTGAAGGAAACGAAACTTGAGCATCGATCCCCGATCGTACACGTACCCTGACGATATCCTGCGCGACCGCATCATCCTGATCACCGGCTCCAGCGACGGCATTGGCAAAGCGCTCGCGCTGCATGCCGCCACGCTCGGCGCGCAGGTCATTCTTCACGGACGCAGCGTACAGAAGCTCGAAAAGCTCTACGACACGATCGAGGAAATCGAGGGGGCTCCGCGACCATCAATTGCCGTGATGGATCTGGAGTCAGCGAATGCGGATTCCTACACCACGCTGGCGCAGAGTATCGAGTCCGAATTTGGACGACTGGACGGACTGGTGCTTAATGCCAGCGTCCTGGGCGAGCGCTACTCGATTGAGCAGTACGACGCGGTACTGTGGCAAAAAGTCATGCACGTGAATGTCACGTCAGTGTTTGCCATGACGCAAGTGTTCCTGCCGCTGCTGCAGAAATCTGACGACCCCTCTGTCATTTACACCAGCAGTGGTGTGGGCCGAACCGGGAAGGCATTCTGGGGCGCATACGCCGTGTCCAAATTTGCGACTGAAGGTCTATCCCAGGTCCTGGCGGACGAACATCGACACAGCAAGCTTCGTTCGAACTGCATCAATCCAGGGGCAACACGCACCAACATGCGCCTGGCTGCGTACCCTGCCGAAGATCGCGATCTGCTGAAACGTCCGGAAGAAATACTCGCGCCCTATGTTTACCTGCTGGGCCCTGACAGCAAGGGCGTAACCGGCGAGAGTTTCGACGCTCAGTAGCGTTTTCTTTTTCGTTGCTGGTGTTGCGGCACTGGACTGTCGGGCGGTTTCAGACCGCCGGCTATATACAAAGATCTTACTTGCGCCGGTGTGAGCGCAACATATTTCCCCCGGCGTAGACTGCGAGGCAGTTGCAGCGGTCCATACGCTACGCGAATCAGGCGACTGACTTCGTATCCCACAGCCTCCCAGAGGCGCCGTACCTCGCGATTACGCCCTTCCCGTAGCGAGACATTGAACCAGCGATTCGTACCCTCTCCGCCGCCGTACTCGATCGTATCGAAATGCGCAGGGCCGTCTTCAAGCGTGACGCCCTTCTTGAGTTGTTCGAGTTCCGCCTCGCTGGGATCGCCATGGACGCGCACAGCGTACTTGCGGGTAATTTCGGCTGACGGGTGCATCAGCGCGTTGGCCAACGCCCCATCCGTGGTGAAAATCAGGAGCCCCGTCGTCGAGAGGTCGAGACGCCCTACCGCCACCCACCTGGAACCTTTGAGTTTTGGCAGCGAATCGAAGACAAGTTTGCGACCATCCGGGTCTTCGCGCGACGTTACCTCGTCGCTAGGTTTGTTGTACGCGATGTAACGATGCGGTTGCGCGACTCGGCGCATTGCCAGCGGACGACCGTCGAGAGTTATGCGCTCCGTGCCCTCGATGTGCTCGCCCAGCTCGGCCGGGCGGCCATCGACAGTCAGGCGCCCTTCCCTGATCCAGGTCTCCACTTTGCGACGGGAGCCATGACCAGCGGCCGCGAGGACTTTTTGGATTCGCTCAGGCAACCGGGTCCGGCCACTCGTTCACAACAAGCTCTTCTTCGGAGTCTTCAACGATTGGCTGCAGCTCAGGAAGTTCCTGTACGGCTTCTGCTTTGGCCAGCGCCGCGGCAACTGCCTCCTCATCGGGATATTCCTCGCCATCGTCCTCGTCAGCATCTTCAGGATAGAGAACCGGCAAATCAGAGATAGCAGCATCCGCTGTCTCGTCCACGCCCGTTGCGGTCTGATCCTCGACCTCCGGAAGGTTGAGCTGAACACGCAGGCTTTCCCAATCGGAAAGGTCGGCAAGTGGTGGAAGGTCGTCGAGCTTCTTCAGACTGAAGTAATCGAGAAAGCCCTTGGTGGTGCCGAACATGGCGGGACGACCCGGGACATCGCGATGACCTACTACCCGCACCCAGTCGCGCTCAAGCAGCTGGCGAATAATGTTCGAGCTCACTGTTACACCACGAATCTCTTCGATATCACCACGCGTAATTGGCTGGCGGTACGCGATGAGCGCAAGCGTCTCGAAAAGCGCTCGCGAGTACCGCGGCGGACGATCTTCCCAGAGCTTTTGCAGCCGGTCGGCCATGGTGGACTTAACCTGCATGCGAAAACCCGACGCCACCTCGGAAATGACGATGCCGCGCTCTTCGTACTCTTCATTCAGCGTCGCAATAGCGTCGCGAATCTCGGACTTCTCGGGTGCGGTACGACCATCGAACAGACCCTTCAGCTGATCAATGTTCAGCGGACGTCCGGCAGCCAGCAGGGCCGCCTCGATGAAATACTTTATTTCTGTTGCTTCCATTAATACTCTTTCTCAAATCTAGTCCTGAGGATCGGCCAAAGCAGGCGCATCCTCATTGGAAACCAGGTGTACGTTTGAAGCCGCGCGAACATGAAGCGGCGCGTAGGCGTCCGACTGCACGACCTCGATCATCGACTCGCGCAGCAACTCAAGAATCGCGATGAACGTCACAGCAACGCCCATGCGCCCTTCTTCAGGATCGAAAAGACTACTGAAGCCGGTAAATTTACTGGCCTTGATGCGCGTCAGGATCTCGCTCATACGCTGTCGCACCGAGAGGGGCTCGCGCGTCATTTGCAGGTTCGAGAACATCTCGGCACGTTTCAGGACGTCGTGGAATGCGAGCAACAGCTCCTTCAGGGTGACGTCCGGCATTGTTGTAACGACTTTGCGTTCCGGCGCATCGGCGCTGGCCAGGAAGACATCACGCTCAAGTCTCGGCAAGTCGGAGATATCCTCGGCCGCCTTCTTGTAACGCTCGTACTCCTGCAGGCGACGCACAAGCTCTGCACGCGGATCCTCTTCTTCCTCCTCATGCGATTCGGGACGTGGCAAGAGCATGCGGGATTTGATCTCCGCCAGCATCGCAGCCATCAGGAGATACTCGCCGGCGAGCTCGAGCTGGAGCTCCTCCATGACTTCGATGTACTTCACATACTGCTTGGTAATCTCGGCAATCGGGATGTCGAGGATGTCGATATTCTGGCGACGAATCAGGTACAGCAGAAGATCCAGGGGACCCTCAAAGGCCTCGAGGAACACCTGCAACGCATATGGCGGAATGTACAGGTCCTGCGGGAGCGTCGTTACCGGTTCGCCGTCGACGACAGCAAACGGCATTTCGGCCTGCGCAGGGGACTGCTTTTCGTCCTGTGGGGGCTTTACGGCGTCTTCAGGATTCAGGACTGTAAGTTCGGGCTTCATACGGCTTCCGGCGGCGATCGGGGCATTCTATCGCATCTGTCGAGAATCAGGTGAACTGACTGATATCGCCACGACCGGCGCGCAACACTTCCACAGTGCCGCTAGACAGGTCCAGAATGGAGGTCGGCTCGAGGCCGGTTGGCCCGCAATCCACGATCACTTCGATCTCATGACCAATGCGCTCCTCGATTTCCATGGGATCCGTCAGAGGCAGCTCGTCGCCCGGCAGCAGGAGCGTTGAACTCATGATGGGTTCACCCAGTTCGGCCAGCATCGCACTAACCAGGGTGTGGTCGGGCACGCGGATGCCAATCGTACGGCGCTTGGGATTCTGCAGCATTTTTGGCAGCTGCCGGGTGGCGGGGAGGATAAACGTATAAGGACCGGGCGTGAGCGACTTGATCAGCCGGTAAGCCCAGTTATCGACGCGGGCGTAGACGCTAATCTCAGACAGGTCGGCGCACACGAGTGTGAAGTTATGCTTCTTGTCGGTTCTGCGAATCCGGTGAATTCGGTCGATGGCTTTCTTGTCTCCAATGCGGCAACCAAAGGCGTAACTCGAATCTGTCGGGTACGCAATGAGAGCACCGTCGCGAATTCTCTCGACGATTTTCCCGACCCGGTGAGGTTGCGGATCAGTCGGATGAACTTCTATCAGCTTGGCCACGCGCGGATTGTAGGCGAGCCGCGTGCTCACGCATAGCCCGATTATTGAGCTATTATGCGCGACCGATATGAACATACTATTTGAATTCTTCCCGCTCGCGCTGTTCCTGGGGGCCCTGGTCCTCAAGGATATTTATGCGGCCGTCGTGGTCCTGATGGTCGCGATGCCCATCGGGCTCGCCATCAAGTCCGTTCGCAACGGTAAGATCGACAAAATGTACTTGTGGTCGACGGTCTTTGCCCTGCTGTTTGGCGCCCTGACTCTCTACTTCCACAACCCCTACTTCACCTATTGGAAACCAACGGCATTTTACTGGGTCGTAGGTGTCGCTTTCCTGCTGAGTACATGGCTCGGCGAGAAACCGCTCGCGCAGCGTTTCTTTGGCCTGGTCGAGGGACTGAATCTCGAGAGGGTATCACCGTCGCAATGGAAGAAACTGAACCTGGTCTGGGTGATGTTCTTTGCGGTGGCGGGAATACTGAACATCTATGTAGCCTACAACTACTCCGAGAAAACCTGGGCCACGTTTAAAGTCTTCGGGCTCATGGCGTTTACGTTTGTCTTCATGCTTGCGCAGACTCTCTGGATTGCCAATATTATCGGCGACGAGGACGACGCAGCGGAGTAAGGATATGTGGTACGCCATTATCAGCGAAGACATTGAAGACTCGCTTGAGAAACGCCTGGCAGCTCGCCCGGACCATCTCGCTCGAGTGACGGCGCTCGTCGACGAAGGTCGGCTGTTAATAGCCGGCCCTCACCCTGTCGCCGACTCAGCGGATCCCGGGCCTGCCGGATTCACGGGTAGCCTGATCATTGCTGAGTTTGATTCGCTTGCCGATGCTGAGGCCTGGGCAACCTCGGATCCCTATGTAACAGCGGGCGTCTACGCCAAAGTAACTGTTAAACCCTACATCAAGGTTCTGCCATGAGCGATGACCGCATATCCAGGATCGAGGCCCTTTTAGTCGAGGCGTTCGCTCCGACCCACCTGTTGGTTAAGGATCAAAGCCACCTGCATGCCGGGCACGAGGGAGCGCGTGACGGTCGCGGGCACTTCGACGTGACAATCGAGTCAAAAGAGTTCAGTGGCAAACGACCCCTTGCGTGCCACCGAATGGTCTATGACGCAATGGGATCGCTCATGGAGACTGACATTCATGCCCTGCGGATTCACGCCAGAGCGCCCGCAGAATAGTCCTTTAAAGACATTTATTCATATATCATGCGCAAAAATCGCAATAAGGAAACACTATGACTTTTTCTAACCGCGCCGGGGCCGCCCGCGCTTCGGGAATGGCGACGCTCGCTGGTGCAATAGCATTAGCAGCTTCTGGCGTCGTGTGGGCACAGACGGACGCAGGCGTCAGCATCGACGCTACCGTCTTCAATATTTACCTGGAAACACGGATTCAGAAGCCGGCTGACCAGGCGACAGCCGAAGAAACGGCACTGGTTCGTGACGAACTGACAGACATTTATCTGTTGTCGGAAGAGCCGCGTGCCAAAGCGCTGAAGCAAGATCCGCGCATGCAGGCTCAGATGGAACTGCAGAGTCGCGCGATGCTGGCCCAGGCTGTGGCCACGGATTTTGTTACCAGCAATCCCGCAACCGATGAGGAAATGCGGGCACTGTACGACGAGCAAATTAAGCTCGCGCCTCCGATGGAATTCAAAGCCCGCCACATTCTCGTTGAGACACAGAGCGAAGCCCAGGCACTTGTTACTGAACTGGAAGGCGGCGCTGACTTTGCAGAGCTTGCGTCCGCCAAGTCGACAGGGCCCTCAGCATCGTCAGGTGGCGACCTGGGTTGGTTTCCTCCGGATCGGATGGTTGCCGAGTTCTCTACTGCGGTACAAGGCCTGAATAATGGAGAATTCACCAAGACACCGGTTCAGACGCAGTTTGGCTGGCACGTGATTCTGCGTGAGGATTCTCGCGAGTCCGCACCACCGCCCTACGACAGCGTGGCCGATATCCTGAAACAGCAGGTAGAGAACAAAAAGTTGCGTGACTACATGTCCGGCCTGCGGAAAATCGCACCGGAATAAGTTCGAGTTAACTTAATACACCGGATTTATTCAGCTAAGGGCGCCCAATGGCGCCCTTTTTTATTCCGCCAATTGAACTGTGAAGCTGGTCACACCATGGATCGGGGTCCAGCCATAGTATTGCTCGCGAGTCGTCCCTAATCGCTCGGGGGCGGCTCCTCCAACCCTCGCATCTCCTTTCATAGGTTGATACGAGAACTAAGTCGGCAGGGACGCCGACTTTTTTTTGCCTGCAGTAAACACGGGCAAAGAAAAAGGCCACCAGTGGTGGCCTTTTCTTTTTGGACCGAAAGAACGAACGATGAGCGAAATCAAACTCGCTCTTTCGACTGATCGCTTAGCGTAACCCGCCTGTACGATCAGAAATCATCACACCATTTGATGCGGGTCGCGTTCCTGAGAAGCTCCACATCATGTCGGACGGAGCACTTCCTGCGCCCAGACTTGAAGTGTAATCAATCGTTAGTCCGCCCATAAGAGCCGTACCAGCAGCACGGTCAACTGAGCTCAGCATTCCGGTCACAAATACTTCGGTGGCGCCAGGAACATACCGGGTGTTCGACACGGAAACGCCGTCCGCGTAGAGCCAACCTGGTCCTACAACCGATCCCTGTACGGAAACGAAATCGCCTACGTTCATCCCGGCGAGCGCATCACGAGAAGCCATGACGATCTGACCCATGGATTCGAATACGCCGTTAACGGTGTCGATACGGTCAACTGGGCCGGAAAGGATGTCATTCGCATCGATGCCAAGACTGTCGTTAGCGTCAATACCCCACGCATCATTCGCATCGATGCCAAGATTGTCGTTAGCGTCAATACCCCATGCATCATTCGCATCGATGCCAAGACTGTCGTTAGCGTCAATACCCAACGCATCATTCGCATCGATGCCAAGACTGTCGTTAGCGTCAATACCCAACGCATCATTCGCGTCGATACCTAGGCTGTCGTTAGCGTCAATACCCAACGCATCATTCGCGTCGATACCTAGGCTGTC
>Ga0316188_10000046_pt1 | contig 36638 bp, 35 predicted proteins | sample Phiworburrow1_MG_FD_204933 | JGI IMG/M metagenome (GOLD analysis project Ga0316188, IMG submission 204933) | Coastal sediment microbial communities from Maine, United States - Phippsburg worm burrow 1 | ecosystem: Environmental > Aquatic > Marine > Coastal > Sediment | place: USA: Maine... | reverse complement strand
TGGCCAGCAACAACCTGTCAGGCTGTGGAATCTCGATATAGTCGGCAACCCCCCGCTGCAGGGCTTTTACCGCATCATCGATATTGGCATGCCTGGCAATGATGATCGTCGCTCCGGACAGGCCTCGCTGTGACAATTCCTCGATAAACTCGGGGCTTTGTGTCCCCAGCTGATCCCCGTTCGCAAGAATGCACCCAACCTCAATATCCTCGCATTCGGCCAGGAAACTTTCGGCTGACAAATAGTGGAGAACCGGCGTATCAAGGTAAGCGAGGAGCTTGTCCAACTGACCATTCATGTTGGGATCACTCTCGATCACGCATACTGCCGGCCCAATTTGTGAATATTCGGTCTGACGATCCATTGTCCTGCTCTAGGTTCCCGCTGTGAACCCATTTTGGGTTCGGGAGGGCTAGAGCAAGTATGGGGGTGCAACTTTCCGCACAATATACGGAAATGAACCTAAGACGGGGTGGGAAAGCCGCAGGGCAGCGATTTAACCAGGATTCCGCAGTCTCATTACCATTCTGACCAGGTGGGCGAGCGAAGATGCCCGCATTTTGTCCATGACCCTGGCGCGATGAATTTCAACGGTTCGCTGGCTGACTTCAAGATCCGCAGCAATGACCTTGTTCGGTCGACCGTCTACAATCAACTCAAGGACCTCTTTTTCACGCGGGGTCAGGTTCGACAGGCGTTCCTCGATATCCCGGGTTTCCAGCAACTGGGCCCGGTTTGAGGCGTCCTGCTCAATAGCCTTGTTAATCCGATCCAGTAGATCCTGATCTCTGAAAGGCTTTTGGATAAAGTCGGCGGCGCCGTACTGGATAGCCTTGACCGCCATCGGCACGTCACCGTGACCGGTAATAAAAATTATCGGCAGAATCGCGTGGATTTCGTTCAGCTTTTCCTGCAGTTCCATGCCGCTCATTCCGGGCATGCGAATATCGAGAACCAGGCAGCCGGGACGGTCCGGATCGTAGGCTTCCAGGAATTCAGCGGCACCCGAGAAAGTCTCTGCGCTAAGGCCTACTGACCTCATGAGCATTTTCAGGGAGTCGCGGACTGGCTCGTCGTCGTCAACGATAAAAACAGTCGGTTTTTCGGCGGGATTATCTTTTTTCACTATCTAGTCTCGCGAGGCTACTGAAGGAAGGGTGAAGTAAAAACAGGCGCCGCCACCGGGGTTGTTCTCAAACTTGAGTTCGCCACCGTGGGCATTGGCTATGGATCGGCTAATAGACAACCCCAGGCCCATTCCTGCTTCTTTCGAAGTCCGGAAGGGCGAAAAAACATTGACCAGCATATCCTCGGAGACACCCGGGCCATTGTCCTGAACCGTTATTTTAATCCAATCCGGGCTGGGGATGTCAGTTCTGATAAGAATATTACCTTTTTTCCCGACATCGTGTATTGCTTCCAGGGCGTTACGGATCAGATTGAGGATAACCTGTTGTAACTGGACGGAATCCGCGGCCACGTTTGGCAAGTTCGGTGTGAGTTGCAGATCAATATGTGTGTTGTCGCTCTTGATGTCAGTTTCCGCGAGCTTGACCACATCTCGAATCAACTGATTGCAGTCCAGGTGTTCGCGATGGGTGGTTTTTTGCCTGACCAGTCGTCTCAGGCCCCGGATAACCTCGGCGGCTCGCTGCGCCTGCCTGTCCACCAATTCCAGGGTTTCCGACAGGTCGTCCACATCCACATGATTCTGGGCGAGAAAACGCTTGCCCGCCTGGGCGTAGGTTGAAATTGCCGTCAACGGTTGATTGATTTCATGGGCGATACCAGCAGCCATCTCGCCCAGGGTGCTCAGTCGGGCCACATGGGTGAGCCGTTCGCGCAATTCGCTTGCCTCATCCTCCGACCTGACACGGTCGGTGAAATCCTGGATCTGCACGATCAGGAATTCCGGTCGCTCCGACCGGTCATGCACTGCGCCGGCACTGAGTTCTACATGAATGGTCTCACCTGTCCTGGTCACCATGCGGCAACGCATGGAGGTTGCCGGGGTGTAAACCTCTCCAGTCAGACCTTCCAGGAGCGACTGCACAGCATCCTGATCCTCCTTGTGGACCGCCTCAATGAATGAGTAACCGACCAATTCATCCTGGGTTGCGCTCAGGAGATTGCATAGTGCGTTGTTCAGGGTAAGCAGGCGGCCTGTCAGGTCCAGGGTCATTGTACCCAGGGGGGCGTTCTCAAAGATGAGGTTCAGTTCTTCCTCACGCAGTCTGAGCTGGTTTTCGGTCTGTCTTTTGACGGTGACGTCGTCACCGGAACTGAGGGTTCCCGATATTTTCCCCTGGGAGTCACGCAAAACGGCATTTCGCCAGGCAATCAGTCGGCGAGCGCCAAAGCGGTTGAGGACATAGGCCTCTGACATCTGGTGCCAGGACTTGGTCCCGCCAACCATTTGATCGAACTGCTTTCGGGCAGGTTCACGCTTGTTTGCGGGAATACAGGTATTGAACCAGTCTTTGCCGAGCAGTTCGGATTCCTGGTATCCCAGAACCTCACAGCCCCGTCGGTTAATCAGGGTTACCCGGCCTGAGGTATCCAGACCCAGCAGGATGACGTCTGCAAGGTCCAGGTAGTTCTGCGCCCGGTCACGTTCAACCAGGAGGGCTTTTTCGATGGTTTTGCGTTCGCTGATATCCCGAATGATGCCCACGAAATGAGGGTTCTCAGCAGTTGTCGCTTTACCCACGGATAATTCGGCGGGGAATGTGCGCCCGGTTTTGTGGCGTCCTGTTACCTCGCGTCCGAGTCCGATAATTCTGGGCACACCGGTGGTTTGGTAATTATCCATGTACCGGTCATGTTCCCGTGCATAGGGTTCGGGCATCAGGATCTTCAGATTCTGCCCGATAACCTCTGCTTCGGTATAGCCAAACATCAGCTCCGCAGCCCGATTGAAGGTCTCAATGTTGCCTTTATCGTTGGCAACAATGATCGCGTCCACGGCGGCGTCAAGTAGCGCTTGAAAGCTGGAGTCAGAACGGGTTTTTTCGTCGGTCATCGTAAATTATTTTATTTTTGATATACGTTGAGTAGGTAGTTACCACAGGATAACCGGTTAGCGACTATATTTGTGAAATAATAGTGTTTCAGATTGATCACCAACGATTAAAGGCGTCTTGTTGTTGGATGGAGATATTGCTGTGAAACCACGTTTTGAAAGGATTCTGGCCGTGGTTAGTCCCACTCGGGAAAAACAAGCGGCTCTTGAGCGCGCAATTGGCCTGGGCAGATCCTACCAGTGCCCTGTTGAAGCGTTTGTTTGTATCTATGATCCCTATATCGCGGGTGAGCGGTTTGCCGACAGTGATGGACTGGCAAAGGCCCGGGAGGCGCTGAAGGCCTCCACTGGCGATTGGCTGAAAGCCCGTCTGGCAGGAATCGATACCGGGGGTGTGGAGGTGTCCACCCAAGTGAGCTGGGGATCGCCATTGTGTGAGGCTGTGCTAGCCCGGGCGGCGAAGATAGGCGCTGACTTGATCGTCAAGGATACCCACCATCATCCGCACCTGGAGCGAGCCCTTTTTAGCAATACCGACTGGAACCTGCTCAGGGGGTTCGAGGACGCATTGTGGCTGGTCAAGCCAGGGGACTGGCCCGAGCACCCCGTCATCATGGCCTGTGTGGATCCGGTTCAGGAGCATGAACGACCCCACGGCCTGGATCTGCGTATTCTTGATGTTGCCGGTTCGGTCAAAGAAGTCCTTTCCGGTGATCTGCATGTGGTCCATGCCTATCCCAGCATCAGCAACTCCGTTCTTGCCATCACCGCCATACCAGGGGCGGCGGGTTTTCCGCTGGATGTATCGGAGGAAGTGATTGTGGAGGAGCATCGAGAGGCCCTGGATGACTTAATGTCCGGGCATGCGGCCCCGGGAACCGAGGTTCATTTCGTCGCCGGGAGTCCCAGAGATGTATTGCTGGAGCACAGCAAGATTATCCGCGCGAACGTCGTGGTGATGGGCGTGGTCGCACGCGGGGCCTTGAGGCGTCTGATGCTGGGGAGCACCGCTGAGCAGGTTCTGGACAAACTTCCGTGTGACGTACTGGCAGTAAGGGCCGCCGAGGATGTTTGAGGCGCTCATCCCGATATATTTCTGATCGAGACTATCTTTCCCGGGTAGGCATGCCGATAATGTCCGCCCGAAGGCCTGCGGTCATTAATGTAACAGTCGCTTTAGGGATCGCACCTAACCAATGAATTACTTTTTTGCAGGGGACCTACTTGATGGCTATTAACATTGGCGACACGATTCCGTCCGGAAAATTTGGAATTATGACTGAAGCAGGACCCGGTGCGATAAGCACTGACGAATTGTTTTCAGGCAAGCGTGTCGCAATCTTTTCCGTGCCGGGTGCGTTTACTCCCACCTGCTCAGCCAAGCATGTGCCGGGTTTTGTGGCTAATGCTGCCGCGCTCAAAGACAAGGGCATCGACGATATCGGGTGCTTCTCGGTAAACGATGTATTTGTAATGCATGCCTGGGGCCTGGATCAGGGTGCCGGCGAAACCGTGAAAATGCTGGCCGATGGCAACGGTGAATTTGCCCGGGCTATTGGTATGGAACTGGATGCCACCGGTTTTGGAATGGGTCACCGGTCCAAGCGCTTTTCAATGGTGGTGAATGATGGCGTGATTGAGCAGTTGTTTGTCGAAGCCCCCGGGGCCTTTGAAGTCAGCAGCGCGGAGCACATGCTCGCAAATCTGTGAGACAGCCTCTCGCGACAGTGTCGCGAACAGGATGGAGCGCAAAAAAATAGGCCGGACATGTGCAAACATGACCGGCCCGTTTTTTATCAGGACCCGTGCAGGCCCTTTGCTGGCTTAACCCAGTTTCGATTCCAGTTCAGGAATAACCGTGAACAGATCAGCGACCAGGCCGATATCAGCAATTTCGAAGATCGGAGCCTCGGCATCCTTGTTCACCGCAACGATAGTGCCCGCATCCTTGATGCCCGTGACGTGCTGGATGGCACCAGAGATTCCGAAGGCGATATACAGTTCCGGCGCAATGATCTTGCCGGTCTGACCCACCTGGGTTTCATTGGAAACGTATCCGGCATCCACAGCGGCCCGGGTAGCACCAACTGCTGCACCAATTTTGTCGGCCAGCTTGAACACCATGTCGAAGTTTTCCTTGCTGCCCAGTGCACGGCCACCGCAAATCACCCGGGAGGCGGTTTGCAGGTCAGGCCTGTCGCTGGCTGCTGCCTTCAATTCACCATAGCGGCTATGTGTTGGCAGGCTGGCCTCTACGCTGATTGCTTCGACCGCTGCAGAACCGCCGCTCGCGGCACTCTTGTAGGAGGCGGAGCGAACCGTGCCTACCAGTTTGCGATCTGCCGAGGCTTCTACCGTGACGATCGCTTCGCCGGCATAAACCGGACGCTGGAAGGTGTAGGGGCCAAGAACGGCCATGATGTCGCTGACTTGCCCCACGCCCAGCAGGGCAGCCACTCGCGGCATCAGGTCCTTGCCGAAAGTCGTGGAGGGGCCAAGGATATGGCTGTAAGGCTCGGCAATGGCCACCACCTGGGGCGCGATTACCGCGGCCAGTGGCTTGGCATTTGCTGCGTTGTCCACGTGCAGAACTTTTGCGACGCCCGCCAGGCCAGCGGCCTGGGTAGCGATGGCAGCGCCAGAGGTGGCGAAAACAACGATGTCGATGCCGTCGTTTTCTATGCCTGTGGCGCAGCTCACGCATTTTGAGGTGCTGCTATTAAGTGTGCTGCCGTCATGCTCGGCAATGATAAGAATGCGTCCCATTACAGTAACCCCTTATCCTTCAGTGCGCTGATCAATCCGTCCACGTTTTCAACCATGACGCCTTTCTGGCGCTGGGCGGGCGGCTCGGTCTTCACGATTTTAAGTTGCGGCTCCAGGGCGACGCCCAGGTCTTCCATGGACATGGTCTCAAGCGGCTTGCGCTTGGCTTTCATGATGTCCGGCAACTTCACGTAACGAGGTTCGTTCAGGCGAAGATCGGCGGTTAATACCGCCGGCAAGTCAACCTCGATGGTTTCCAGGCCGCTGTCGACTTCCCGTGTAATGCTGGCTTTTCCATCGGCAAAGGTTGCCTCAGACACGCAGGTTGCCTGGGGGCGGTCCCACAAGGCTGCCAGCATGGCACCGGTCTGGCCGTTGTCATCGTCAATAGCCTGCTTGCCCACGATTACAAGTTCAGGAGATTCCTTCTCGATTAGCTTGAGCAGGGTGCGAGCGGCATCCAGCGGTTCAACCAATTCATCAGTTTGAACCAGAATTGCCCGGTCGGCGCCCATGGCCAGTCCGGTTCGCAATTGCTGCTGAGCATCGGCCGGGCCAATGCTTACCACAATGACTTCCTCAGCCTCTCCACGTTCCTTGATGCGTAGTGCCTCTTCAAGGGCAATTTCATCAAACGGATTGATGCTCATCTTCACCCCATCGGTGATTACCCCAGAGCCATCCGGTTTGACACGAATACGCACGTTGTAATCAACGACGCGTTTCAGGCCCACCATGATCTTTTTCATTGAATTACCTCTACTGCCGCATGATCCTGAGTCCGTCTCCAGGCTCGGAGACGCCATCTTACGGGGAAGGCGAGGGCCTAAAACTCCACCCTATGCAGTCCTCGCGGATGCCTTCTGACGGTCGGATAATAACCTATTGCGCTGCAACAAGCATCGGGGGATACCGTAACACTGCGGGGCCCTCCAAAAGTGCTCGATTTGGTTAAAAATTAGCCAGATTAAGCCTGATGCAGGGAATCTGAATTCAGTGTTGCTTGTGGTTGCGTTAGGCCCGTAGGATGGCGGTAGCAAGGCGATCTGGTTTGGGCCAAGAAAAAATAAGAAGGAAGTTTGTGAAGCAGGGGATACATTCACCGTTGTCGGGACTGCGGGTCCTGGATTTGAGCAGAATCCTGGCCGGGCCATGGGCCAGCCAGTTGTTGGGAGACCTGGGCGCAGACGTCGTTAAGGTGGAACGTCCCGGGGTCGGTGACGACACTCGTCGCTGGGGCCCCCCATTCCTCAAGGACCGGGAAGGTAACGATACCGGCGAGGCCGCCTATTACCTTTGTGCCAATAGAAACAAGCGATCCCTCGCTGTGGATATTTCCACTGCTGGAGGTCAGGGATTACTGCGAAAGATGGCCGCCACCTGCGATGTACTTATAGAGAATTTTCGGGTCGGCACAATGGCCCGCTACGGCCTGGACTACCCTAGCCTCAGAGGGCTGAACCCTGGCATGGTGTATTGCTCCATCACCGCTTTCGGTCAAGAGGGCCCCGAAGCTGCCGCGCCCGGATATGACGCCATGATCCAGGGCCGGGGAGGTCTGATGAGCATCACCGGTGTGCCCGATGGGCAGCCCGGTGAAGGGCCCCAGAAGGTTGGGGTGGCGATGGCCGACCTGACTACTGGCATGTACGCCGCGTCAGCCATCCAGGCTGCTTTGCTGGCCCGGTACCGGACCGGTGAGGGCCAGTATATCGACATGGCGCTGTTTGACAGCCAGGTGGCCATGCTGGCCAACCAGGCGAGTAATTACCTGGTTGGGGGGCAGGTGCCGGGTCGAATGGGAACCGCCCACCCAAATATCGTTCCTTACCAGGCGTTTGCTACTGCCGACGGCCACTTGATGCTGGCGGTAGGTAATGATCGCCAGTACGCCAGGCTGGTTACGGCCATGGGCTTGCCCGAGCTGGCTGCCGACCCGCGGTATGCCACGAACCTGGCGCGCACCGAGCATCGGGCAGAGCTGGTTCAGTGTCTGGAGAGCCGCTTTGTGCAGCAGACAAGCGGGGCCTGGGCGGAGTGCCTGGCTCAGGCAGAAGTGCCTTTTGGGCCGATTAACCGGATTGACCAGGTGTTTGACGATCCCCAGAGCCACTATCGTGGCCTGAAAATTGAGTTACCCCATAGCCAGGCGGGATCGGTGCCGTCAGTAGCCAATCCAATCCGGTTTTCGGACACGCCGGTGAGTTATCGTTACGGACCGCCCACCCTGGGTGAGCACAGTCGGGAAGTGTTGCAGGAATGGTTGGGTCTGGAGCAGGCTGAGCTGGATACGCTCTCCAGTGAAGGGGTGATATGACAAGCAGTAATTCTTGTGAATCTCGAGTCTAAAATACTTTAAATAATGACAATAACCTATTGATAAATGGATAAAGTATTTAAAGCACTATCTCGTTTTGAGTTGGTCCTGACGCCTACCAAGCGCCTGGCCAGGGAATTGGCGGCCAACTATAACCGGGAGCAAATTCGTCTTGGCGCCCGGGCCTGGGAGACGCCGCGACTACTCCCCTGGCAAGCCTGGCTGGTCCAGCTGGAGGAGCAGGCCAGGTGGTCGGAAGCCTCATACAGCGGATTGGTATTGAATTCAGAACAGGCCCGATTGGTCTGGGAACAAGTACTGGATGAATCCGGCCTGCTTGCGGCTCATGTGCCGCCATCTTCAATGGTCGCTGAAGTCATGCGGGCGTATCGCAGCGCCGCCGAGTACCGGATCAGAATTCCGCCGCCGGATGCCGCCATCAACGACAACATCGCCGCATTTTCGGTTTGGGCGCGACGCTACGATGCCAGGCTAAAAGAAAAGGGCTGGATAGACCCGGCTCGGATTGCCGACCTGATCGCGAAATCAGCCCGATCCGGGCTTCTTGCACCCGAAACCTTGAATCTGGTGCACGGGGAGGAGTTGTGTACGGTCCATAAGGACCTGCTCGTGAGCCTGGGCGATGCCGGCTGGACCATAAATATTCTGTCCTTGGAAGAGACGGCCGGGCGTGCAGTGAAGGTCCAGGCTGCGAGCCCTGACGATGAAATTGAGCAAGCAGCCCGCTGGGTCAGGAAACGGCTGCAGAGTTCACCGAATCAGCGATTGGCTGTGATTGTTTCTGACCTGGCGGAGCGTCGTGACAGCGTCGCCAGGATGTTCACCCAGGTCCTGGCGCCTGGGTTGATGTTGCCGGGCGTGAATAGTTCCGCCTTGCCATTTCACCTGTCCATCGGCAAGCCGCTGGTGGAGCAGGCCATGGTCAGCCAGGCAATCGCCCTGCTTGAATGGGTGAGCGGCGAAACCGGCCTGGCCACGGTCAGCCGGGTGTTGCGTGCCCAATACCTGGCACCAGACCCCGAGGCGGTTTGGAGACGAGCAGGACTGGAAGCCCAGCTACGCTCCCGGGGATGGCGAAACGTGGAGCTTGCCAGTGCAGTGGTTCAGAACCGGGAGAGTAAGGATCCAGATCCGGGCATGGAAAGCACCCTTGGGCCACTGGCACAGCTAGCTGAGGCCGACAGTGGGCGTGCATTACCCAGTGTCTGGGCAGAGAGGTTTGACCGCTGGTTGGCCCAGGCGGCCTGGCCGGGTTATCGCTCCCTGGACAGCCTGGAATACCAGGTGCTGGAGGCCTGGAAGAGCTTGCTTGGCGATTTTTCACGGCTTGACCAGGTTAGCGAACCCCTGGAATCCACTGCCGCCCTCGGCAGGCTGAAGAAACTTGCCCGGGACAAGGTATTCCAGGCTGAGGCCGGAGAGTTGCCGGTGCAGATTATGGATCCACGGGAAGCGCAGGGTTTGCATTTCGACGGGGCCTGGATGACCGGATGGACTGATGAGGCCTGGCCACAGCCGAGCCAGCCATCCCCGTTTTTACCAATAGCGGCCCAGGTCGCGGCGGGGGTGCCAGGGGCAGGTCCGGATCAACAGTATGAATCGGCCAAGACGACTTTTGGGCGCCTTGAGGCGGTAGCGGCAGAGTGTGTATTTAGCTGGGCGGGCAGCCAGGATGAGCGGCCCATGCGGCCCAGCGCCTTGATTGGTGCCCTGGAGACCGTCCTGCCGGAATTGGCGGACCACGAGTATTACGCCCAGGTGCTGCAACGCAGTGGTGTGTCTGAGGACCGGCCTTTGGTCGGTCTGCCGGAAATTCCACCCGGTTCCCAGGTTTCAGGTGGTATCCAGGTCATTGAGCGCCAGTCGATTTGCCCGTTCCGGGCGTTTGCGCAACACCGACTCAGGGCAGAGCCACTGGAGTCGCCTGGGCCAGGTATTGATGCCAGGGAACGAGGTACCCGGGTCCACCGTGCCATGGATGCCATCTGGAAGCGCCTCAAGTCCCACCAGGGGTTGTGTGCGCTGGACTCTGATGCAGTCATTGCCCTTGTTGAGGAAGAGGTGGAGAAGGCCTTTGACGGCGCCTCGGTGAACACCCCGGGGTATGGACGGGGTCGCTTGATTGAATTGGAGCGCAAGCGGGTGTCGAACCTGGTTGCCGCGCTAATGGAACTCGAAAAAGGCCGGCCGCCATTTTCCGTGGAAGAGCGGGAACAAGGCGCCCGGCAGGAGTTGGGTGGACTGGTGCTGAGCATCCGGCCAGATCGGGTTGATGTGCTCCCGGACGGCCGCCAAATGATACTGGACTACAAGACCGGCAAGGCGAATCCTGCCGACTGGTTCAGGGATCGCCCCCAGTCGGTGCAAATGCCTGTGTACCTGGTCGCCCGTGAAGGACAAGGACAAGGCGCGTTGTTTGTCACCTTGAGTGCCGGCAATGTGATGTTCACCGGTGCCCTGGCTGACGATGACATGATGCAGGCGGACACCAGTCAGTGTAAGCGACAGGACTGGACCAAGGCCTCGGGATTTGAGCATTGGGATGACTTGTTGATTGCATGGCGGAAGCAGTTTGTCCGCCTTGCAGAGCAATTCCGGCGGGGAGAAATCCAGGTAGATCCGGCGGACAAGGGCAAGGTGTGCCAGTACTGCCACCTGCAAACCCTTTGTCGTGTGACTGAACGAGGACGGGCGGCTTGCGATGACGAATAGTCTTCAAAACACCGGGCCAGTAGATGCCCGGGCCCGGGAAACCGCGCTGGATGTCGAGGGCTCGTTCATCGTCCAGGCGCCGGCCGGCTCGGGCAAGACCGAGTTGTTGATCCAGCGTTACCTCAAGTTGCTGGCCCGGGTTGAATCGCCCGAGCAGGTACTGGCCATCACCTTTACCCGCAAGGCCGCAGGCGAGATGCGGGATCGTGTCATGCAAAGCCTGGAAATGGCCAGGCAAACGGCGCCAGAAGAGCCGCACAGGAAACTCACCTGGTCCCTGGCCAGGGATGTGCTTGAGCAGGATGAGAGGCAGTCCTGGCATCTGCAAGACAGGCCCGGTCGGATGTCGATCATGACCATCGACTCCTTCAATTCTGTTCTGGCAAGGCGTATTTCCATGCCTGCCGGTTTTCCTGCGTCCGCTGGAATCAGCGAGCGACCGAAAGAATTGTACGAACTGGCGGCCGAGAGGGTTTTGGAACGGCTGGGCACAGAAGGACCGCACGGTAAGAGCGTGGAAATCCTGGTAGCTCACCTGGATAACAACCTGCCACGAGTGGTTGAGTTGCTGTCAGGGATGTTAGCCCGTCGCGACCATTGGTTGCGTTACATCGTTCGCAGCGATGCCCTGGACGCCAGTCGCGAGTTCCTGGAATCCTCCATCGCCCGGGTGATCGACGAAAGCCTTGAAGATGTCGCCCGGGTGATTCCCCGAGGCCTGCTGGCGGAGCTGGTTTCAATCGCTGCCGAGGCTGCCAAATTTGCACCCCAGACGCTGGGTTCAGTGCATTTGTATGCCGGGCTGAGTGGCCCGCCTGAGCCCCTTGCCGGCGAGGTAGATGCGTGGAAGGCGGCGGCGGACATGTTGCTCACCGGCACAGGAACCGTTCGAAAGTCGATAACCGTCAGAGAGGGTTTCCCCGCCACCGAGAAGCCGCTCAAGGCCAGGATGAAGGCCCTGCTGGAGGAGTTGCGAGAAATTCATGGGGCAGACATGGCCCTGGATGGGGTGCGCAAGTTACCACCGGCCCGGTACAACCAGGGCCAGTGGCAGGTGCTGGAAGCCCTGATGCTGCTGTTGCAGTTGGCGGTGGCGGAACTCGACGTATTGTTTGGGGAGCGAGACCAGACGGACTATGCTGCGGTGGCCATGGCGGCGGTGCGCTCCCTGGGGGAGGACGAGTCTCCCACGGACCTGGCCCTGTACCTGGACCATCGCTTGCAACACATCCTGGTTGATGAATTCCAGGACACCTCCAACGGTCAGTACCAGTTGCTTAGACAACTGGTGGCCGGCTGGTCCCCGGGTGATGGGCGCACCCTGTTTTGTGTCGGCGATCCCATGCAGGCAATTTACCGATTCCGTGAAGCCAAGGTGGGCTACTACCTGGATGCCAGGGCCAGGGGAATTGGCGAACTGGAACTTCGTCCCCTGACACTGGAGGCCAATTTCCGCAGCCGTCCCGGTGTCGTGGACTGGGTTAATGAGGTCTTCCCGGAGGTATTTCCCCGGGAGGAAGACCTGACCATGGAGGCGATTTGTTACAGCCCTTGTCAGGCGACCCGCTCTCCGGGGGCTACCCCCGCAGTGCAATTACACGGCTTTGTTGGAAGAAACGACGAGGCTGAGGCGGCAACGGTGGTTGCCCTGACCAGGCAAGCCTTGTCCGAGAGCGATAACGGTGAGGTTGCTGTGCTGGTCAGAGGACGACCGCATTTGCACGCTATCACTGAGGCATACCGTGCCGCCGGTATCGATTACCGGGCCGTGGACATCGAGAGTCTGGCAGATCGCCCGGTGGTCCTGGACCTTCTGGCGCTTACCCGTGCATTGCTGCACCCCGCAGATCGCACCGCATGGCTGAGCGTATTGCACGCCCCATACTGCGGACTGCACGAGGCAGATTTGCTGTGTCTTGCCGAGCAGGATGCTAAGGGAAGTATTGCCCGGGTGCTGGGGAAAGAGGAATTTCCGGGGCTTTCCGAGGACGGTCTGCAGCGACTGGCCCGTTGCGCGCCGATACTCAATACGGTCCTGGGTCAGCGAGGGCGATCAACGCTAAGAGAGTCTGTTGAAAGCGCCTGGTTGGCGCTGGGTGCGCCGGCGTCGCTGACAGGCCCCGGGGATTTGCAGGATGCGGAATCTTTCTTGAATATCTTGTCCCAGGCAGAGCAGGGGGGTGACCTGGATGACCTGAAACTCCTGGATGCCCTGCTAAAAGAACAACGGGCCGCAGGCTTGTCTGGAGCAGATTGCCGGGTGCAGGTCATGACCATCCACAAGGCCAAGGGGCTGGAGTTTCACACCGTGATTCTTCCAGGTCTGGGCCGAGTTGGCGCCGGGTCCAGTTCAGACTTGCTGCGATGGCAGGAAGTGATTCGCCACGGCAGGCAGAATGATTTACTGCTTGCTCCTCTTGCCCCACGTGGCGATGAGCAAGATCCCTTGCATGGCTACCTGGGGAGAATGGAGCATCAACGTGACCTGCAGGAATTACGCAGGCTGTTATACGTAGCGGCTACCCGCGCCAGAGAGAAGTTGCACTTGCTGGGGCATGCCAGGGTATTAAAAAGCGGCGAGATCAAGCCAGAGGCAGGAAGCCTGCTGTCGTTGTTCTGGGATTACGCCCAGGGGCAGTTCGAGGGCCTGGAGGAATCCTCCAATGAAAAGGATCACGCTATGGCGACCAAGTCACTGCGGCGCCTGGTCGGGGCCTGGACGGCGCCTGAACCCGGCAAGCCTGAGTATCTTATCCCCGAGTCTGATACCGCGGTTCGCTCCGACGAACCCCGGGTGGAATACGATTGGGCCTCCGAGTCGATACGGTTAACCGGAACCGTCGTGCATAGGTGGTTGCAACGCATGGCCGAGGACGGTGAGGGAGCCTGGACTGCGGAGCGAATATTGCGAGACCGGACTGCAATCCAGGCTGCGCTGAGGTCCCTGGGAATGCCGGAGGATCGAATGCCGGTGGCTACCTCCCGTGCAGTCGAAGCGTTGCTTGGCACCCTGAATGACAGCAAGGGACGCTGGATTTTGTTCGGCGATCATCGTGAGGCGTGGACAGAACTCGCCCTGACTGGTGTAAGTGATGGGTCACCATTCAACGTGATCATTGATCGGGTGTTCGTGGACGCCGAGGACACTCTCTGGATCGTGGACTACAAGAGTAGTCGCCATGAGGGATCAGGGCTGGAGGCCTTCCTTGATAGCGAACAGGAACGCTATGCGAGTCAACTCAGACGCTATGCAACCGTGATTAACGCATGGCACCCCGGCATGCCGGTCAAGCTGGCCTTGTATTTTCCGTTGATGAGCGCCTGGCGAGAATTTTAGCTTCGCTGCGGTTAGAGTGTGCCCTTGTAACGCAGCGGGTAACCGCCATCGGACTGCTGCTCACCGATCAGTGGAAGCATTGCTTTCAGATCATCCGGCGTCTCGGCCCTGGCTCGTACCACCGAGTCCATGACAAAGGTCCGATTGCTGTTCAATGTTAGCAGGCCGTCCACCTGGAGGGCTCCCGAGCGGGTTTCGATGACGCCCTTTACCGAACCGTCTTCGCCTTCGCTACCATCGAAAGTTACGCTGAAAGTACCAAGCGGAGTGGGCTTGGGAACGTTCTGAACCAGGTTGCCCACTGCCAGCACACCCTTGAGCAGGGTGGGCCATTCGTTTGCAAAAACGGCTTTTTCGAAAATCAGGCTAACCCGTCCATCCAGCATGCCAGGCGGAAAATCCGTTGTGATGTAGCCAAGGGGCATGCTGCCTTTCACACTGTCCAGGTATATCGAGCCACCAACGCTTATCGCTGCATTCCCGCTGAGAGAACCATCGGGTAATTGTGACGTGAACTTCAGTCCAAGGCGCCCGGTTAGCAGTTGGGAAGGTTTTATTTCCCAGTCCAGTTCTCCGGCTGCAGTGTTGTCTACGATAAGTTGTCGTGCAGAGCCATTCCACAATGTTCCGGAAATCCCGTCCAGTGAAACGTTACCCGGTAAAAAGATCGAAATCAGGCGTGCAGGAGCGGTTGCCACGAGTCCCACTACGAACCCGATCGCAACGAGTATTAACAGTCGGCGCAGTTTCATGACTTGCCTCGCTTGAGGACCAGGCTGGCCTGTACACGGCCCGGTTCAGTCATTGTCTCGAACGCGGCGTTATCAATCTCGATGCGGTAGTTACTGTGTAGCAAACCCAGCCACGCCATGACCTGGTTGAAAGAGGCGTTTTCGAAACGTACCCTGATCTCGTCATCGCTGACCGGTTGATTCCGTTTAAGGGCGGTTGCCAGTCCGGTTTCCCGGGTACTGCGATCGACGATAACAACCAGGGATTCATTTGCCGACGGCAGGGATGCAGTGAGCCTTGCACGATCGCCTATCTGGGTGGCCGTGCTGCGTAAATCCGCCAGTAATACAGATTTTTCCGCGACTCGTTGCCGCGCCTCACCGGCGCCCTGGAATAATGGCTTTAGTCCCAGCCATAAAATCAGGAAGGCTGCGAGAAGGATCGAGCCTGTCAGGATAACCAGCCGTTCACGGGGTGCCAGGGTGCTCCACCAATCTCTCATGATCCGCTCCTCGCAATGGCAATACGACCTTCCACGCCATCATCTCGAGGGTTGGCGGACTGGATATTTATCTGAAAATGACCGGACTCTTCCATCTCTCTTTCTAGCCTGTCCAGGGTTGTTACGTCCGGTACCTTGATGCGCAACTCCAGTACCTGGTTGCGGTAGCTGGCAGCCTCGACCCGGGTGTCCTGCAATTTTGGAAGGATGCCGCCCAGGGCGATCACGGTGTCCAGAAACTGACTGGAGCTGCCGCCGGGGCCTCCCCGCAAGCTTTGTCGAAGCTGGTCGAGTTGCCTGCGAGGATCGCTGATTTTTTCGTTGCCGGGAAAGACCTGCCTCAAGCTCACCGCCAGTGCGGCATCCAGGTCGGATTCCACGGATGAGAGCCTCCATAGGCTGATTGCCTGCAACAGGGTCACGGTGATCAATAACGAAGCTGCGAGCAGGGCGGGCACGCGCCACGGCTTCAGGGCACGCTGCCAGTCCGACTTGGGTGCATAGGCGCCCTGTAAAAAATTGATGACATTCTTGCCCTGGATGCCCGCAGCCAGTTGGGGCAATGTGCCATCGGCCATTTGACGAAATTCGGCTTCCGGATAATTGACCTTGGCGCTTTGAATCCAGGCCTGGTCCCTGGCTACCTGGGCGTCCAGGTAAAACATGACGGATACCGTTGCATCGGGTTTGTCTGTGCTTTTTTTAGGTTTTTCGGCTTGCAGTGAGCTGGCCAGGACGGTATCAAGCATGTCCCTGGCGATAGCGATAAATTCACCGCTGGGAAGTCGCAGCATCGCCTGATCAGTTTCCACGATGACGCTGATCGCTCCAGGTATGTCCGGACATCCCTGTAGCTCACTAAAGACTGCGTTGGGCTTAATGCCGTATTCTTCGAGGCTCTTTAGCGTCTTTTCGAATGTGTCCAGGGATACCGCGGCAACCGGGACATTTCCGTCGCTACGACGAGGCCCGACAGCGAAATGCATTTGGGAAATATCCTCGGCCAGCACATCCTCAAGAGCGAATGGCGCAATCTGCAATTGCTTGGAGATTCCTTTCACCGGGATGGCCGCCGTGGTCATAACTGTCTGCTGGCCTGGCAGCAGAAGGATCACCTTGCGTTCCTCTGCCTTGGGGGGCAGCGCCGAGAGTGGGCCGTGTTGCTCCTTTTCCAGCAACTGACCCTCGGGCCCGGTTACAAGCCAGCTGGCTTCCTGGTCTGAAGAGTGTTCTAAACGAATGATCAGTGTTGATGCCATGGACTAGATACTGCCGAAGGTTCTTAACAGGGGCCTAACTTGGCCGGCGGGGTCTCGCAATAAAAGACTGTACATCGTGAGGCTGTACGTGCCAATAGTGACTCTTACCGTTAAACGGAAATAATCGCTGGAAAGTGTAAGAGTTTCTAAGGCATCTTCTTCCACGATTGTCTGGAATGCCTGCAAATCAGGGAATCCATCTTCCGCCGCTTCCGCAGCGAGGCTCTCCGCCTGGAAAATATCCATGGTTTCGGAGAGCGACTGCAGTACTGGCGGGGGCGCCGTGTTGACGTTAAGTTGGGTGCCATGGGGCAGGGTGCTTACATAGGGAAGAAGTTTTCGAAAGACCTCATCGTCCACACCCCTGACAGCCTGCAATTCGGTCAGCGCCGTAATGTAGGTATTTGGCGTTCGGTAGGGAATATCTGATCCGGTGTAATAATCATCCTCGGCGCCATCGGGAAATCCACCCTGGGTATCCGGGTCAATCCAGTCACCCATGATGCCTGCCAGGCTCGGATCAATCTGCAATGCGACCAACAGTCTTTGAAACTGGGCAAGCTGTGCGGGAACGACCTTGCCGTCGGTTCCTATAAGGTTGTTAAGATTGAAACGCCCTTGCATGTCTTCCATCAGGCCCTGCACGAGGAAGCCTTCAGCCGGGACCGGAGGCAACTGCATTGCCCACTCTTCGCCCAGGTGGTCGGTGCTTGAGTTATTCAGGTCGTCACGAAGAATTTCGGCTGCCCAGGCTTCTGCGGCCAGCGCCAGTTGTCTGGATTGCTGGGTGGTGAGCAGGCTTTGAGCACGACGCTGATCAAGCTTCAGATTAAATGTAAGAGTGACCGCCACCAGTGTGGCCATGGCCACCAGCATCAGGCCGATAATCAGCGCCATGCCTCTCTGGTGCCTCATCCGCGAACCTCCAGCAAGCGCACCAGGCGTCCGAATCCATCTACATCTATGGTGATTTCCACTGCCAGTGGTCGCTCCCGGATTCCGGCGACTCCTGTCGCGCCAGGGACCGGCCAGCGGGGAACCCATTCTCGAGCCCCGGTAAGGAATCGGACCTCAAAACGGCTCACTCCGGTCAGTATCACCGAATCCAGGGGCTCTATTGCCAGGGTGGCATCAAGTACCAGCCAGTGCCGTCGAACCAGACGGTCTTCTTCCAGGAAGTAGGCGACCCTTTCCTGGGTAGAGCGAGCCATAGCCAGGGGGTTGGACCAGCCACCCCGGGTCAACTCCATTCCGTATTGCTGGCTCATGTCGCCCAGGAACGCGGGCCGGTAATTGTCGCCCAGCGGTTCGCGTACCGGGCGAGGGGCGGCTTGGAGCAGGTCTTGCTCCATCCTGCGCATGGCCATCTGTAATTCGCTAAGGCGAGTTGAGGCTGCTTCGGCACTTTGGGCATTGAACTGAAATTGTCGAAAGCCCCCGTAAGCCATCAGGGTGAAGAAACCCATGATGACCAGGACCACCATCAGTTCGATCAGAGTGAAGCCGCGAGTTTTACTGCTCACTGGCTGCTCCGGCCCAACGGCTGTCAATCTCGCTTGAGGGTATGGGTACGCCAACGAAGCCGCTTAGTGAAACGAGAGTGCCCTGGGGCTCCAACTCGCTGGAGACTTGTATATCGACTCGAAGCAGGTTGGCGACTCCGGTCTCGGAAACCTTCTGCCGCCACAACCATTGTATGTCTCCCATCTCAGACTCACCGGTAGTCTCTTCAACCTTCGGTGTAGTGCCAGAAAGACGTAATTCGGTCAGGCGGTTCTCTGCCACCCAGGAAGCCATGATCTTGTCGCGAAGATAGGAAGCGTTATAGACGTTCTGATTCACCGAGAGGATGGCGGCGCCCATGCCAACCGCGACGATCACCACGGCGACCATCACCTCCACCAGGGTGAAGCCGCGACAAGAACCTCTAGCGCTCATCGCTTAACTCCGGGTCCCGGATCAGTTTGCCGGTCATGGTTCCACGCAGATGTTCCGACTGGTCGGTGAGTTGCAGATGCAGTTCCAGGTCAAATGCGGTGTACTCCCCACTGGAAAGGATGGCTATATGAGGAACCAGTCGTTCTTCCTCTTCATCCAGGTCCAGGGGAACCAGCTGGCCTTCCATGACCAGGTGAAATTGCTGCCCCTCGGGTAATTCCCTGACCCGGAGTTTCTCGTCCAATCCTTCGTTTTCCCACAACCCCTTGTCGTAATTGTAGGTAAGAAACCGGTACTTGCTATCTTCCAGTAGCAATCCGAAATCCCGGCCCTGGAGCAAGGCCTCGTCGCTTACCAGTTTGATGAGCGCCTCCAGGCGATCCATCTCCCGCCGCGGCCCCCGTGGATCTTCCACCAGGCCAAGCGAGAGGGTCGCGATACCAGCCATGATTCCGATGATGGTGACTACTACAAGAATTTCGACCAGGGTGAACCCTTCCTGCCCGTTTCGGAATTGTTTTCGGTGTCTCATGCTAGGTGGGGATGTCTGACTGGCAGATGCCGTGACGAGCGTTGCCCGTCACTCCATCCAGTTGCCGATGTCGGCGGTAACGCCATCGCCGCCAGTTTGCCCGTCTGCGCCCATGGACCAGACGTCGACCTCACCCTGGGTACCCGGATACAGGTACTGGTATGGGTTGCCCCAGGGGTCCTTGGGCAATTTCTTCAAGTAGCCGCCCAGGCGCCAATTGCGGATCGACGGGTCCGCCGGCTGGGTGACCAGCGCTTCGAGACCCTGCTGAGTGGTGGGGTAGTTGTAGTTATCCAGCCGGTACATGTCCAGGGCGCTTTCGATTCCCCGGATGTCCTGCCTGGCGGCGGTGATGCGCGCGGTATCCACGTTGCCCAGGATATTCGGCACCACCAGCGCGGCGAGGATGCCAAGAATCACCACTACAACCATGATTTCGATCAAAGTGAAGCCGCGCATGGCTGAAGTTGAATTTGAATGTTTGGAATTCATAATGTTGCTAATCCGAACTGACTTGATGAGTATAGATATTTGGCGCGAGCCCGGGGGCTTTTGTCTCGGTCCAATCATAACAGACAAGGAGGCCAAGTCGCTTGGCAATGGGCATTACCCGTAACGCATTTGTACCTACCCCTCCCCAACTGCTGGCCTTGATGCTGGCCGGACTATGCCTGGCCCTGCAAGCGGGTGGCGAAAGCGCGCAGGAATTATTCCAGTTCCAGCGCGAAGGCCTTGCGCAAGGGCAGTTGTGGCGGCTTTTTAGCGGCCATTTTATCCATCTTGGCTGGTCCCATGCGCTGATGAACATGGCCGCCCTGGGATTGCTGGTCTACCTGCTGGCGGATGGCCTGGAGGTTGCGAGCCTCCTGGGGCTGATATTAGCCTCTTCGTTGGCGGTGGATGCCGGGTTGTGGTTTCTGCAACCGGAGCTTCAGTGGTACGTGGGGCTCTCGGGCGTATTACATGGATTGTTCGCAGGGCTGTTGCTACTTCAGTGGTTTTGCCGGAGGGAGCGTCACCTCTGGCTCATCCTTCTGCTTTCAGTCAAACTTGCATGGGAAGGCGCGACGGGTCCGCTGCCAATGACGGCGGATCTGGCCGGCGGCCCGGTAGTTACAATCGCCCACCTCTATGGAACGCTGGGCGGCATGCTTGGCGCGATATCGGTGATCCTTGTGATAAAACTCGCAAAGGGCGCGACAAATAATAGAATTGACTCGACCGACCAATAAGCCTGGCGGAGCGAATTAAGGGGTAGCAATGGCACTAGCATTTGTATTTCCAGGACAGGGTTCCCAGTCAATCGGGATGTTGTCTCAGCTCGCTGAGCAAGACTCCAGTGTTTTGCGGACTTTTGATGAGGCCTCGGAGGCGCTGGGTTACGACCTGTGGCGCCTGATCCAGGAAGGCCCGGAGGAAGAGCTCAATTCAACCGAGCGCACCCAGCCCGCGATGCTTGCTGCCGGAGTTGCGGTCTGGCGGGTCTGGCGTCAACGCGGCGGTCCCGCGCCAACCGTGATGTCCGGGCACAGCCTGGGTGAGTTCACGGCCCTGGTCTGCGCTGATGCGCTGGATTTTGCGGAAGCCATTGAGCTGGTCCGTTTTCGCGGTCAGATCATGCAGGAGGCCGTTCCTCCGGGTGAAGGGGCCATGGCGGCGGTGTTGGGACTGGAAAGTGCCCAGATGCGTGAGGTTTGCTCTGAAGCTGCCATGGGCCAGGTCTTGGAACCGGTGAATTTCAATGCGCCCGGGCAGATTGTAATTGCCGGACATACGGCCGCGGTGGAACGGGCGCTGGTGTTGTGCAAGGAGAAGGGCGCCAAGCGGGTTATTCCGTTGCCGGTGAGTGTGCCGGCTCACAGCGCCTTGATGCGGCCGGCGGCAAGCCGACTGGAAGAGCGGCTTGAGCAGTTGCATGTGCGTGCTCCGCTGGTGCCTGAAATTTACACGGTGGATGTGAAGACTCACGGAAGCCCTGCGGCAATTCGTAGAGCGCTGGTTCAGCAGCTATATAGTCCGGTGCTGTGGGTAGATACGGTAAGGTCCATGGTTAATAACCAGGTCAACACGATTGTTGAGTGCGGCCCCGGCAAGGTGCTAACCGGATTGAATCGACGAATCGAGCGGCGCAAGGAAATAGATGTGTTTGCTATTTTTGATATTGAAACTATTGAAGCTGCCATCACCAGCAGCTGGGAGAGGCTGGATGCCGCAAGGTAAAGTTGCATTGGTCACCGGTGCGAGTCGCGGGATAGGTAAGGCGATTGCTTTGGAGTTGGGAGCGGGCGGTGCGATTGTTATCGGTACCGCTACTTCAAAGGCTGGTGCCTCGGCGATCAGCGAATATCTCAAGGAGGCTGGAATCACTGGCAGGGGTGTTGTGCTGGATGTGGCGGAGCAAGTCTCGGTGGACAGCGTTGTCTCTGACATCACTGCCAACGAAGGACCCCCCACCATCCTGGTAAACAACGCCGGTATCACGCGAGACAACCTGCTTTTGAGAATGAGCGCAGATGAATGGGACCAGATTATCAATACCAATCTCAGTTCCCTGTATCGCACCTGCAAGGCTTGTTTGCGCGGAATGATGAAGGCGCGTTCGGGGCGGATAATCAACATTGCTTCAGTAGTGGGAATCATGGGGAACGCGGGCCAAACCAATTATGCTGCGGCCAAGGCCGGCATCATCGGTTTTTCCAAATCCCTGGCCAGAGAGGTGGGTTCTCGCGGAATTACCGTCAATACGGTGGCCCCCGGTTTCATCGAAACTGACATGACCAGGGAAATGACGGAGGAGCAGCGGACGGCTCTTTCAGCCCAGATTCCCTTGAAAAAACTGGGTAGTTCCGAGGATATTGCCCATGCCGTAGTATTTCTTGCATCGCAGCATGGCGGCTACATAACTGGTGAAACCCTGAATGTAAATGGCGGAATGTATATGATTTAGCTGCCGAATCCGGTGTAGAATGCCCCGTCAGATTTGGTGCTGCGGGGCGAAAGGACTTTGATCCAGGGCCTCGCAAAGCGCTGGATCAGATAGGAGGGTTAGACGGGCAATAAAAGGTGGGTGGATTTGCAAATCACCTTTCCACTAGAATACGCTCGTTCGCGGACATTGGTCCGCACCATTTTTTTTGTGCTGCTGTTTCCGGAGAGGGAAATTCTGCAATGAGTAATGTCGAACAAATCGAAAAACAGGTGAAAGCCATCGTCGCCGAACAGCTTGGCGTGAAAGAGACAGAAGTAACCAATGAGGCTTCGTTTGTCGATGACCTTGGTGCCGATTCTCTGGATACGGTTGAGCTCGTTATGGCGTTGGAAGAGGAATTCGAAACCGAAATTCCTGACGAGGAAGCTGAAAAGATTACAACCGTTCAGCTGGCCATCGACTATATCGTTGAGCGCAAGGGCCAGGCCTGATCGCACATGATGATGCCGGCGCCTTTTCATGGCGCCGGTGTCGCTTTTCCTAGACCTATCACACCAGGGGCTTCGTTTGAGCAAGAGGCGCGTTGTGGTTACCGGCCTGGGTGTCGTGTCACCGGTAGGAACCGGAGTAGACAAGGCCTGGGAAAATATTCTTGCTGGCCGCAGTGGCATAGGCACGATCACCCGTTTTGATGTATCCAGATTTAACGCCCACATTGGTGGCGCGATAACTGACTTCAATGCTGATGATTTCCTGACGCCCAAGGACGCCAGGAAAATGGATCCGTTTATCCACTACGGCGTTGCAGCGGGTGACATGGCGATCAAAGACAGCGGCTGTGAAATCAACGAGTCCAACGCACATCGCTATGGCGTAGCCATGGGCGCCGGTATCGGCGGAATTTCCACCATCGAGGATAATTACCGCAAGTTCCTCGAGTCCGGATCGCCCAGAAAGATTTCCCCGTTTTTTATTCCCGGAAGCATCATCAACATGGTGTCCGGTCACTTGTCGATCCAGCACGGTATCACCGGCCCAAACCTGTCCCTGGTGACTGCCTGCACAACAGGTACCCACGCTATCGGCATTGCCGCCCGTACTATCCAGTACGGCGATGCTGATGTGATGATTGCCGGTGGCGCCGAGATGGCGACTACCGAATTGGCGTTCGGCGGATTTTGTTCTTCGCGTGCACTGTCCACACGTAACGACGAACCGGAAAAGGCAAGCCGCCCCTGGGATCGTGACAGGGATGGTTTTGTGCTGGCCGATGGCGCCGGAGCGCTGGTGCTGGAAGAGTTAGAGCACGCGCGGGCGCGCGGCGCGAAAATTTATGCCGAACTGGTTGGTTTTGGTATGAGTGGGGATGCCCATCATATGACCGCGCCGCTTGAGAGCGGTGCCGGTGCGAGCCTGTGCATGCAAAACGCCATCAGGGACGCTGGTATATCCGCCTCACAAGTGGATTACGTAAATGCCCATGGCACGTCCACGCCCCTGGGTGATGCGGCTGAGACCGTAGCCATCAAGCGCGCGTTTGGCGACCATGCATACAAGCTGGCAGTGAGTTCCACCAAGTCCATGACCGGACATTTATTGGGGGCAGCTGGTGCCGTGGAAGCCATTTTCAGTGTGCTGGCAATTCGCGATGGGGCTATTCCCCCGACGATTAACTTGGAAAACCCGGATCCAGCTTGTGATCTGGATTACGTTCCCAATCACGCCCGGGAGCAAAAACTCACTTACGCCATGTCTAACTCTTTTGGATTTGGCGGCACCAACGGAACGCTGCTGTTTCAGCGTTTTGAATAAGCGCAGGGTGGGTTCGTGGTAGGTTCGGGCAAGGTCATCTCCCGACGGGTAAGCTCTTCTGGTACCGCGGACTTGTTGGCGCTCCAATCAGCCGATCCCCACTACTACCCGTTTTTCCTGTGCTCAAGCGCCAATGGCACCGCCGAGGGTCGATACGACATCCTGATGGCTGCCCCCGGTGAGCAGTTGTGGCTGGATCAGTCCCTGCAATTGCATGGCGATGACTCCAGTCCCGCGAATTCTCGTTTTCTCGATGCCCTGGACAGGGTGTGGGAGCGAGAGGCGGTGGAACCCGATGCCGAGTTCACGCTTCCCTTCAGTGGCGGGTGGTTTGTATTTTTGGCCTATGAACTGGCGACCCAGGTCGAGAGAGTCCTGGAACTGGGGGCGCACCCGGATTTGCCGGTGGCATTCGCGGTCCGGATTCCCGCAGCGATTGTATTTGATCACCTGAGTGGGGAAACCTGGCTTGTGTGTGAGGCGGGCTGCTCTGCCGAGTTGGAACGTATGCAGGCGGACCTGGCAAATGCGGGCAACGTGCCGGTGCCCGAGCATGTGCATTTCGAGAAACTGGTGGAGGATGCTTCCCAGCCCTATCTTGATGCGGTGGTAAAGGTAAAGCAGTACATCACTGCCGGTGATATTTACCAGGCTAACCTGGCCCGTGCATGGCAGGCGGACCTGGACAATGCGATACCACCAGAACAGTTATTTGCCCGACTCATACGCTCAAATCCGGGTCCGTTCTCGGCATTGGCGCGCTGGAAAGATACCTGGATCCTGAGCTCTTCTCCCGAGAGGCTGGTCAGTACCGGCAAGGGAGTGGTGCAGACCCGGCCTATCGCGGGAACACGTCCTCGCGGGGCGAGTCCTGAAGATGATGCCGCCTTGATGAAAGAACTGATCGGCCATCCCAAGGAACGCGCAGAGCACGTGATGCTCATCGACCTGGAGCGCAATGACCTTGGGCGCGTTTGCCAGGCAGGGACCGTTGAGGTGGACGAGTACATGGTGCTGGAGTCTTACGCTCACGTGCACCACATTGTTTCGAACGTACGTGGGAAACTGATGCCGGATGTCACGCCCGGCAAGGTCATCGCAGCGGTCTTTCCAGGTGGCACAATCACCGGCTGCCCCAAGGTGCGCTGCATGCAGATCATCCGGGAGTTGGAGTCAGGTCCGCGGGGCGCGTATACCGGATCCCTGGGATACTTGAACAGGGATGGCAGCATGGACCTGAATATTCTTATTCGCACCCTGGTGCAAAAAGACCGACACCTGAGTTTCTCCGCCGGAGCGGGTATCGTGTCAGACTCAATACCGGATGCCGAACTGCAGGAGACCCGCGCAAAGGCCAAGGGCCTGGTAAGAGCGATCGTAAATACGGATGACTGACACCACCTGGATCAACGGACTACAGACCGCCTCGCTGGACCCAAGGGACCGGGGCCTGCAGTACGGTGACGGTTTGTTCGAGACGATTGCAGTCTTCAATGGTCAACCGCAATGTCTTGCGGACCACCTGGATAGATTGCAGCGCAGCGCGGCGAGACTGAAATTCCCGGAAATTGAATTGGCAGGTCTGGAAGCGGAAATACACCAGGCTGCCGGAGACCTGGAAAAGGCTGTCCTGAAACTGGTTATCACCCGGGGTGAGTCTGCCCGGGGTTATCGGCCGCCGGAACGGCCTGAGCCGACCAGGATCATCATGACCAGTTGCTGGCCGCTCTGGCCTGGGGAGTATTACCTCGACGGGGTTCGCTCACGGGTCTGCGAGCAACGATTGGCTATTCAACCTGCACTGGCCGGTATGAAGCACCTGAATCGCCTGGAGCAGGTCCTGGCTCGCGCAGAATGGACTGATCCCGGAATTGTCGAAGGCGTAATGCTGGATACCGACGATCGGCTGGTATGCGGCACCATGAGCAATCTGTACTTGCTTAGCGGGCCCCGCTTGTTGACTCCCTCACTGGAGCGCTGCGGTGTAAAAGGGGTGATGCGGCAACAGGTGCAAAAAGCTGCCGTGACTCTGGGCCTCGAATGGCATGAGAGGGATCTGGCACTGGAAGACGCCTTGAGCGCAGACGAGATGTACTTTTCCAATGCGCTGATAGGACTATGGCCGGTTCGGGAACTGGACGGACATCGCTATACCCGTATGGATGGTGGCAGGCGTTTGCTTGCCGCCCTGGCTGCCCAGGGAGTTCGCCAATGCAACGTGTCCTGAGTCTCCTCATGCTGTTATTGATTTGCCTGGCCGGCGCAGTGGGCGGCGGATGGTTGTATCTTAATTCGATGATGGACTCCCCTGGATCGCGCAATGAACCGGTAAGCCTGGAAGTTGCCCCGGGCAGCAGTGTCCGAGGTATCGCGGCAACCCTGGAGCAGAACGACGTGGTTGGCTTTTCCAGCCTGTTCGAAGTTTATGTTCGAGCCAGGGGGCTGGCGACCCGGATCCAGGCGGGTGAGTACCTGATCGCCGAAACTGACAGTCCCCGGGATGTCTTGCAGAAGATGGTGAATGGTCGGGTCTTGCTGCATTCGGTCACTCTCGTGGAAGGCTGGACATACTGGGAAATGCTTGCCAGGCTGGCCGAGGAAGAGGTCCTGACAGACGATGTCTCCGGCCTGGGTCCGGAGGAGTTGATGAGTTTCATGGGTGCTTCAGGGGGGCACCCTGAGGGAAGGTTCTTCCCCGACACCTACCATGTGGCCAGGGGAACCGCGGCCAGTACGGTGCTTCGCCTGGCAATGCAGCGGATGAATGATGAGTTGGCCCAGGCCTGGAGCGCCAGGGATCCGGAATTGCCCCTTGACGATCCATACCAGGTGTTAATTCTTGCCTCGGTAATTGAGAAAGAGACGGCCCTTGCCTCGGAGCGACCGACAATTGCGGGAGTGTTTTCCCGACGCCTGCAAAAGCGCATGCGTCTGCAGACCGACCCCACGGTCATCTATGGACTTGGCCAGTCGTTTGACGGCAACCTGAGAAAGGCTGACCTGGAGCGCGATGGTCCATACAATACTTATACCCGAAGGGGCCTGCCCCCGACGCCCATCTGTCTGCCTGGCCGCGAAGCGTTGCTGGCGGCGGCCAGACCGGCCGAAGGCAAGGCCCTGTATTTCGTGGCAACCGGTGAGGACGACGGCAGCCATTATTTCTCAGCAACCCTGGAAGAACACAACCAGGCAGTCGCGCGTTACCTGAAGAAACTCAGGCAAAAACGACGTGAGCAAAGGTAAAGAAAGCATGCAGGCCCGATTTATCACGGTAGAAGGCATCGAAGGGGTGGGGAAGTCCACTCACATCGCGTTTATCCAGAAGTGGCTGGAAGCCAGGGGTGTGAAGGTCGAAACCAGTCGTGAGCCCGGCGGAACGCCGCTGGCTGAGCAGATTCGTGACCTGCTGTTGTCGCCCCGTACCGAAAGCATGCCCGAAATGGCGGAACTGCTGATGATGTTCGCCGCCCGCTCGGTGCACCTGGAAAATCGTATCCGCCCCGCGCTGAAGCAAGGCCGGTGGTTGCTATGCGACAGGTTCACCGATGCAACTTTCGCCTACCAGGGCTCAGGAAGAGGCATGGATACCGCTCGAATTGCTGAGTTGGAAGAGACCGTGCAGGGCAGTCTCAGGCCCCACCTGACTTTGTTGCTGGATGCCCCGGTTGAGGTTGGCCTGGGTCGGGCCCGGGCCCGGGGTGAGGCCGATCGTTTCGAACAGGAAGCGGTGGAGTTCTTTCGCCGGGTAAGACAGGGCTACCTGGCCCGCGCCCAGGCAGACCCGGGCAGGGTAAAGATTGTTGATGCCAGTGGCAGCCTGGAGCAGGTGCAGGCGGAGCTGGTCGTGGTCCTGGAGAAGGCCTGGGCCCAGTGGCAAACGGAGCAGGGTGAGTGAGTACCCAATCGCTTTATCCGTGGCAAGAACGTACCTGGGAAACACTGATGAAGTCCCTGAATACAGGGCGGCTCCCTCATGCCTTGTTGATCACAGGGCCCGATGGGCTGGGTAAGCAACGGCTTGCCGAGGCATTGGTGGCCAGGGTGTTTTGCAAGCAGGCCAGCGACCGACAACTGGCTTGTGGCAGTTGCGGAAATTGCCAGTTGATTAGTGCTGCGTCTCATCCGGATTTTGTTCGCCTGACCGTTGAGGAGGGCAAAACCCGAATTGCTGTACAGCAAGTCAGGGACATGATCGCCCACCTGGGTATGAAGAGTTATCGGGGCGACGAGAAGGTTGCCCTGGTGTATCCGGCTGACTCGATGAACGCCAGTTCCGCCAACAGCCTGCTCAAGACGCTCGAGGAACCCACCGACGGGACCTTGCTGATCCTGGTGACGGCGCGTCCGTCGCGCCTGCCGGCAACCATCCTCAGCCGGTGCCAGAGAGTGGAAATCAAGCCCCCGGGAATGGACCTCGGGATTCAGTGGCTGGAAAAAGAGCATGGAAAGGCTGATTGGAGGCCTGCGCTGGTGTTTGCCTCGGGCGCGCCGGTCAAGGCGCTGGAACTGCACCAGGCGGGCTTTGCAAAGCGTATTATCGACCTGGAGAAACAAATCGGGGCTATTGTTGCCGGGCGCAGCGATCCGACCGCCGTAGCTGCGGAGTGGGCCGGCAAAGATCCGCAACTTTGCCTCGAATGGCTGAAAGTGTGGGCTGGGTACTTGATTCGGGGGCGAAGCCTCGGCAGTCTTGACATAACTTCCGGTGGGGCGGATGCTAAAGTCTTGAAAAGTTTCATCCAAAACATAGACTTGAAGATGCTTTTCAAGTATTTGGATGATGTTAATCGATCATTTCGCCTGCTGGAGACCACGGTGAACAAGCAGAGCCTGATGGAGGCTGTGCTAATTCCCTGGGCACACGGCTTGAAGCGCGTGCAACCTATTGCAGACTGAGGAAGGAAAATGAGTAAGCCGGGACTGTTGACGCTGACCATCAAGGATAAGAGTGCGCTCTACCTTGCGTATATGCCGTTTATCGGCAACGGCGGCCTGTTTATTCCGACCACCACGGCCTACAAGCTGGGTGACGAAGTATTCATGTTGTTGAACCTGATGGGTGAGGAAGAAAAGATACCGGTAGCTGGAAAAGTCGTTTGGGTAAGCCCCAAAGGTGCCCAGGGGAGACGGACCGCGGGTATTGGCGTGCAGTTCAGCTCACAGGACCGTGGCGAAACGCAGAAAAAGATTGAGAACTACCTGGCCGGCGCGCTGGGTGGAGACAAGCCTACCCACACCATGTGAGGTTCAGGCCAGTGGGGCGAGATGCCTTGCTAAACCTTTTCCGAATTCCCGATTTCGAATCCGCCAGTCAAGACACAGGCGTCAAATCCTCGTTCGCACAGAATATAGGCGCCTGCAGAACTGCGTCGGCCGGTATCACATGCCACCACGTATCGCTTTGATCTATCCAGCGTGGTGAGCTTCATGCGAATGAAGTAAAGCGGGATATTGACCGCGCCTGGCAAGTGGTAGTTATTGAATTCGCTTGGCAGGCGTACATCCAGCCAGGTGCCACCGCTGGCGACGATCTTGTCCGCCTCATCCCTGTTAACCCACTGAAGCATAGGTTCATTCAGGAGGGTCTTGAAATCGTCCTTGGCAAGGCGCATCAGTGAACCATCGGTGAGCATGGTGACCGTGGCATTGCGCTTTGCATCGGAAATCAGCGCTTCTTCACCGAAGGTATCGCCCACCTTCAGTTCGGCCAACTTGATGCCTTCCTTGTTCAGCGGCGTCTCACGGGTAACCAGGCACTTACCCTTGGTGACCACGTAAAAGAAGTCGCCCTCATCGCCCTGCCGGATTACCAGGTCATCTGCCTTGTAGTTGATCTGCTGCATACGCATGAAGATCGCCTGGATATTGGCGGGTGGAATCTTGTGAAAGGCCTTGGTCTGGAGAAGGGTGGTCATCCAGTCATCTTGATCATTCGGTTCAGAACCATTGCGCAGTTCACCGACTTCATAGCTGCCGGTTTGGTCCCAGGTCAGCATCACGTCCAGCAGGTCACTGTCGATGGAAATGTAGCTAACGTCGGTAAGGGTCCTGGCGTTTACCTGCCGCGGCAGGCCTGGCGCCACAGGGCTCTTCGTTTCCGGGGTGCCGCCATGGAGTGTCGTCGTGATCGTTCCGTCCCGACTTATTTCCAAATCACCTTTGAGCAGGTAAATCGCGCGATTTTCCATGTCGCCCTGTTTGAACAGGAATCGCCCTGCCGGCAGTTCCCGAACGGCGGTCTTTTTCACCAACGCATGAAGATTCTCCTTCTTCAACCCATCAAGGGGTGAGAGGGTCTTCAAGAGCGCGATACTTACCGTCTGTTCGTCCATAAAATCCGTTTGGCTGCTTTCGTAATCAGTTATTTTTCGAAGAAAAAAAGCCCTGGGTGATGCCTGATATCAAAGTGATGCCCGAGATTTCCCGGGCATTACTATGACTGCCGACATGATAGCATAAGGCTTTGATTTGCCTAGCGTGCTGACTTATGTCCAAAGTTCAGGCTGATCCCAGCCCGCGTCAGCTTTGAATCGATCTCCGTGCCGGGTCTCAAGTTCCGCGAGGCGTTCGCGGATTGCCGCGACTGACCGGGCCCTGGCATAGTTAATTGGCCCGCCTCGGAACGGCGCAAATCCCGTTCCGAAAATCACCCCGGCATCCACCATGTCCCCATCGCTGACAACCTGTTCGCGCAGACAGGCCACAGATTCATTCACCATGGCCATCACCAGCCTGTCGGGTAAATCCTCTGGCATCACTGCATCGCCTATGGCCGGTTTCTGGGGCTTGTCATCCTTGTATTCGTAGAATCCCTTGCCGGTTTTCTTGCCCAGTTGCTTTTGGCCAACCAGTTTCTTCAGGGTGTCGGGAACCGGTACTCCAAAGGCCTCGCTGAGAATCTGACCCACGTTATAGGCAACATCCAGGCCCACTGTGTCCACCAGTTCTATCGGTCCCATGGGCATGCCGAAGTCCAGGGCGGCCTTGTCGATCATTGCCAGGGGGATACCTTCCTCGGCAGCCAGCATTGCCTCCATCATGTAAGGCCCCAGGACCCGGTTGACCAGGAATCCCGGTCCACTGAGGCAGGGCAGGGGCAGTTTGTCGATGCGCTTGCAGAACGCCAGCCCAAGGTCGATGGCCTCTTGATCCGACTCGTGGGTATGAATGACCTCGACCAGGGGCATCATGGCTACCGGATTGAAAAAATGCAGTCCAATCAGACTGTTTGGCTTGATCAGGCCTTCTCGCAGGGTCTCCAGCGGAATACTTGATGTGTTGGTCGCCAGTATTGCACCTGGCTTCATCCTGGGTTCCATGTCTGCGTATAGGGCTTTCTTCGCGTCTGCGTTTTCAAAAATAGCCTCGATGATGACATCCGCAGCTGCCACCCCGGCGCCATCAACGTCTGCCACCAGGCGTTCGACGGCGGCTTTCTTGAGCAGCGGATCACGAATTTTTTTCGAGAACAATTTGTTGGCGCGCTTTAGGGCCGGTTCGATGTACTTCATCTCCCTGTCCTGCAGCGTCACGTTAAGGCCTCGCAGGGCGCACCAGGCCGCGATATCCCCGCCCATTACTCCCGCGCCAACCACGTGAACATTCTTGAACGAGGCTTTCTTCTTGCCTCCGAGTGCCTTCATGCGATCTTGCAGGAAGAACACCTTCACCAGGCTGCGGGAGGTATCAGTGAGCAGCATGCGAGCGAAGCTCACCGCTTCCTCGTGCCAGCGAGTGTCTTCACTGGAGGCGCCGAAGCGACGCCACAGTTCGATCATGGCGTAAGGAGAAGGGTAATGCTCGGGCCTGGCTTTGCGGGACACCGTTTGGATCATCTTCTTGGCCAGCATGTTCCTGACCGGTGGAAGGCTCAATAACTTGTCACGGATGCCGGGCTTCCTGACCGGGGGTGCCTTGCGTACCAACCTCCTGGCCTCGGTTTCAAGGTCATCCTCGTGAACGACCTTGTCCACCAGTCCCAGTGCCCGTGCCTTGGCAGGACGAGTCATGGAGCCGGTCAGCATTATCTGCAGGCCCTGGATGGGGCCGGCCAGGTCGACGATGCGTACGGTGCCGCCAAAACCCGGGTGCAGGCCCAGTTTGACCTCCGGCAGCCCGATCACGGCCTTTGGACTGTCAACGATAACCCGATAGTCACAGACCATCGCCAGTTCCAGTCCGCCGCCCAGGGCGAATCCGTTAATGGCTGCCACGGTTGGGCATTTCAGCGCCCCGAGACGCCTGATTACGCTCTGGCCCTGTGCAACCAGCTCTCTTGCCTTTTGCTCGTCGTCAATCGTCCGAAATTCGCTAATGTCAGCGCCCGCGATGAATCCGTTGGTCTTACCCGACATGACGATCAGCCCCTGGGGCAGATCGGCCTCAATCTCGGCCAGTAAATCGTTGAGTTCTTCCATGACCTCGCCGGAAAGTACGTTGGTACTGGTACCTTCCTTGTCAAAGATGAGCCTGCTGATTCCATCGATGTCCCGTTTGAGTTGCCAGTGACGAGCGGTCGTAGAGTCTTTCATTGAGCTTTCCTTAAGGTGGTCTGATTCCGGCGTTGAATCCCTGTATCTGCCTGTTTTCTGATGCAGAGCAACATTAGTCCTTAATCATATGGACTCCCGGAGGCGGCCGCAATTTCGCAAATCGAATTCAAATTCGCCCTTCGCGATCTCCGGTGAGTTCAAAATCACATATAAGAGGCAGGTGATCCGAGTACTCGATCAGTGGGGTTTCGAAATTGGTCGTCTCGATACCCTTGCCATACAGTATAAAATCCAGTTCCTTGCGAGGGGCGCGGGCCGGGTAGGTCGGAAGCCCGGTACGGTTGGCGCTGGTCAGGCCTGATGCTTCCATAAACAAGTAGATTTCGTGCTCACCCCAGAAGGTATTGAAATCCCCGGCCACGATTACCGGTTTGCTGGATTTCTTGATTAATTCATGCAGCATTCGCAATTGGTATTGCCGATGCCGGTATTTCAGCGACAGGTGGACCAGGAATACCGACACGTCGTCCAGTTCCAGTTCAATAGTCAAGCGCTTGATTCCGGTGTCGAAGTAGTGAAAGCGTTCGCCTTTGATGCTGGGGGCGGCCAGGAAGGCGTTGGCCTGCTTGCGCACTATCGGGATACCCCGGTTCAGGGACTCGTGGCCGTATTTGCACTGGTAAATCGAAAAATGGCCCAGGGATTTGGCAATTTCCTCAGCCTGGTTGACCAGGCCGGAACGGATCGAACCGGTGTCGACCTCTATCAATCCGACGATATCCGGCGAATGAGACTGGATAAAGCTGGTAATTCGACCGAGATTAACTCGGCTGCTGCGCAAATAGCCCGCTCCGGGTACCGGGAAATGGAACTGCGGGCCGTGACCGGAGGCGTACCGAATATTCCAAAGTAGCAAGCGCATAATCTGATGATCTTCTGCTTCTATTGCGATTGAAAGGATTACCGGTAGGGCGCCAAGCTGGAACTCTCGTCCGATGGATTCATTATAGCCACTTCGGTGTGCTGGGCATGGGATTTTGCATTGCGGTAGACTTGGGGCATGTTCGGGCAAAAAACAGTACTGAGTCGAGCAGCAAGGGTGAGAGACAATGTCAGAAGATAATCCGATCCGAATTTACGTCAGCCATGCCTGGCAACACGATGACGATTACCAGCGCGTTTTTGAGTATCTTGAGAGCGCACGCAATTTTTTCTATCAAAATTGTAGCGATCCGAACAGCCAGCCTGGCCCGGACAAAGATGAGATGCGCAGCAGTTTGCGTAAGCAGATAGAGACATCGGAAGTTGTCATCCTGCTCTCCAGTCTTTTCGCCAGCCACCCGTCATGGATGCAGTTTCAGATCAGTGCCGCCCTGGCGTTGAAGAAGCCGATTATTGCCGTGCACCCGTTCGGGGGAGAGGGCGTCCCGGATGAGATCAGTTCAAAAGCTGACGAAATAGTCGGATGGGATCCCCGCGGCCTGGAAGACGCCATCCGCCGTTGTGCTCGACACGAGGACACCCAGCGCTGGGACACCATCGAGTGGGACCCCGATTGAGCCGCGGCGAATCAAGGCTACCCGTTAAGGCAGCGTTTCTTGCTTGCCTGCTTCTGTGCTGCACGGTTGCCCAGGGGGCCAGCCAGATGCATTGCGGTTCACGGCTGGTGAAAGTGGGTGACGGCAAGGCAGAAATACTCGAAAGGTGCGGCGAGCCCGATTATCGGGAAGTGGTTTCGGGGAATGACGAAGCCAAGCGCGAGATTTGGGTATACCGATTCAGCTCGGTCAAGTTCGTTCACACCCTTACCTTTACCGGCTACCAGCTGGCTGACATTACCGTCGAGTCATACCGTTAGTCAGCCGGGTCAATGGCCCTGGAGCGCAACGTGAAAGTAATTGCCGATTTTTGTGTGATTCCTATGGGAGTGGGAACCTCTGTTTCTGAATACGTGGCCGAGTGCGAGCGTATTTTCAAGCAGGCCGGGTTGTCGCACCAGCTGCATGCTTACGGGACGAATGTAGAAGGCGAGTGGGAAGATGTTTTCGAAGCACTTCGCCGCTGCCACGAACGGATACACGAGATGGGCGCTCCGCGAATCAGTACCACGGTCAAGCTGGGCACACGTAACGACCGCTCGCAAAGCATGGCCGATAAAGTCAGTAGCGTTGTGTCAAAGCTCGAGTCAGGAAGCTGAGTTAGCCCGGATTTGCGGATATTTCCTTAAGCGCTGACGGATGCTGGCGGCCAGCAGATCCACGTCCAGGTCATTACTGTTAGTCACCCCCATTACGTTTGGCAGCTCTTGCCTGGGGAGATCATTTGTCTTGCTCATTTGCTTTTCCAGGACCTTCAGGCTGGCTTCAGAGGGGTCTCCACCCTCGGCCTGGCGCCTGGCAATTCTGTGGCGCAGCAATCGGGCTGGTGCCTTTACGTCGAGCACGAGGTAGCCAATGCCAAGCTCCTGGGCCAGGGCCTCGAAAATCTCGCGTCTGCCACGATCCAAAAATGTTGCATCAACGATAACGTTGAATCCGGCCAGGAGCATGCTCCTGGCGTTGGCCTCCAGCATTTTGTAAGTCTGGATGCTGGCCTCGGGAGTGTAGATTCCCTCGTTCACCGGGCTGCGGGTGAAGGCCAGCCTGGAAATTCCGAATAGCCGCTTCCTCTCAAGGTCTGAGCGCATCCGGATGGCTGGCAGATACATTGCCAATCGTTCGCTAATCCAGCTCTTGCCCGAACCGGAATAGCCTCGCATCAACACCAGGTATGGTGGATTGGTGGTTGAGAGTTTGAGGGCAAGATCCAGGTGGCTTTGGCAATGCTTGCGTGCGGTGGACAGATCAACCTTGCTCACGCCCGGAATAGCCGCCATCAGCAGGGCAACCTTGGCCCGCACGAGGCTGCGATAGACCAGGAAAAAGCGCAACAGGTCCAGGTCCTGGTAGTCACCACTGCGTTCCAGGTAAGCGCTCAGGAAACCGTGAGCCAGGTCTGGGCGATTTCTTTCCATCAGGTCCATGACCAGGAAAGCGGTATCGTTAAGCACGTCGATCCAGCGAAGTTCGTCGTTAAATTCTATGCAGTCAAAGGCGGTGACTGATCCGTCTGCTAACTTGACCAGGTTACTCAGGTGCAAGTCACCGTGGCATTCACGCACCCGGCCGTTCCTGGCTCGCACGACCAGTCTTGGCTCGAGTTCGACAAAGCGCTGCTGTGTCCAACGCTCCAGCTCTTCCACTTGTGTTCGTTGTTCAGGGCTCAGGATACGGCTACGCAAGATGGTTTCTATATTGTCCATGACAGCCCCGTGCACCTGTTCCGGATGCCGCCTGGCCATGGCTCCACGTGCGACTGCCGCACGCTCATGGAAGGTGGCCAGTCGGCGTGCAAAGCCATTCATATCCGATGCTGTTACGAGTCCAGCTTCGAGTTGGTTGTCCAGTTGGGCGGACTGCTCGAAACGTTTCATGCGAACGGCGTACTCCACCACCGGTCCAGGGCCGCTAATTTCGGCACCACTTTCGGTTTCGGTAATGGGGACCACATCAAGATAAAGGTCGGGAGCCATTCGCCTGTTCAGGCGGATCTCTTCCTCGCAGAAGCGTTTACGGTCAGCGAGACTGGAAAAATCCAGAAACCCGAAATTCACTGGTTTCTTGATCTTGTAGGCGTGCATTCCTGCCAGGACGACCCAGGATATATGCGTTTCGATCAGCTGCAGGTCACCGTCGCTTCCCAGAACTTCAGGTGCCAATAAAGCCTGAACCCGTTCCCGGGCCAGTTGAAATTCAACGGTAGCTGTCACATTTTGTTTTCCGCCTGCTTCAGGCAGGATTCTCTCAATTTGAGCGCCGCAGGCGCATCGGGGATAACCGAGGGTGTGCGATTGCTCCTGAGGGTGCATTATGGGTAGGTAACACAAGGTCGGATTTTCATGACAGCCATGTCGGTCATCGACCTGGCGTTTTTGCTTGCAGAGACCGATGACAGCCCCAAGCATGTCGCCGGGTTACAGATATTCCGTAAGCCATCAGGCAAGGAAGCGGGTTTTCTCGATCGTCTGAATGAGTATTGGCTGGCCAGCCCCATCGATCGACCCTTTAACCAGATTCCTGACCTTCACCTGGGAGATTTTCCAGGCTGGCGAGATGCGCCCGGCGTCACGCTATCCGATCACCTTCATCGCCACAATTTGCCCAAACCGGGTTCCCGGTCAAGCTTGATCGCCCTTGTGGCCCTGTTGCATGCCTGCCGGTTGTCCCCG
>Ga0316188_10000045_pt1 | contig 37101 bp, 45 predicted proteins | sample Phiworburrow1_MG_FD_204933 | JGI IMG/M metagenome (GOLD analysis project Ga0316188, IMG submission 204933) | Coastal sediment microbial communities from Maine, United States - Phippsburg worm burrow 1 | ecosystem: Environmental > Aquatic > Marine > Coastal > Sediment | place: USA: Maine... | reverse complement strand
GTGCGAAATACTCACGCAACCTACCACCCAGACAGTACCTTTTTAGCGACTTGCCATACTGGCCCGTTAATTGCTATATGCCGGACAGTAACTGCCCATACTCCTCTCCGAACCCATCCCTAAACGCATCAGTTGCATAATCATAAAAATCAAGCCTCTGCCGGTAATTGGTCGGATCATCATAGGATAAAAGTACCGGCTCAATGCCCCGCGCCCGCACAACACCACTGCGCTTGCCACGTTGCCCAGCCTTATGCGTACCTGTCCGAGCGATCTTGCCAACAGCCTTGCGGCGGTAGACACCAGGATGCAAGCCAGACGGGTCACTACCAGCAACCTGGAAATAATCCCGCTCCTTTTTATTGCGCTTACTTGACTTATTGGTCAACGCAAATGAGTACCCACCAACTCCCTTATTACCAAGCACACTAAGGATCTGTCTGAGTTGTCCAGGATATATATTACCGTACTTATTAAGCTTTGCCCCTCGCGCTGGCATCAACCAGCCAATACCCAAAGCGCGCTCGAACCCCTTAGATGATCGCTCACCTCCCTCAACTTGCGCAGTAAGATAGTGCGCCCCCATCCTGTCAGGTTGCCGGAGATAGATAGTTATAACAGGAGGATTGCTGGTTGTAATCTCAAACCGGGTTGAATTAATGGTGTATGGCGTTGGGTTATCAAACGCCTCGCCGATAGCAGCCTTGATCTCCGGCATAACCCAGCCAAAAGCAGCACTTTTGGCTGCTCGTAACATCAACTGAGGATGCGCCTCAATAAGCTCCTCAAAAAAACTCTCTGAAAAAATATTGTAATCAATCATTGCTCTTCCTCATGAGGTAGTATTGGTCCAGTGCCTTGACGATAACTGTCGTCTGATTAGTCTCTTTCTTCAATTTGTCAACCAATTCACCAGGGAGGCGAAAACTCCTCAGCTGTCGATTTGCCTTACCATGTTTATACTTCTTTTCTGTTTTCATTTGCGCTCCTGTTGTTTTTTGATTTGTACATACAAATCAACATAGCTGATCTTGCGGCACTTGTACATACATTTATTATTCAATCTCTTTCTGTCAAACATCCTAACAGCTTGCGAAGCAACACGTCTTGTCCAGGTGTTCCCCGCACGGGGACACTCCATGTGAGGGGGTACGGGGGAGAGTAAAAAAAAAGATATAAAAGTTAAAAATAACTCTTGATGATGAGTTAAAAATTATCTATTATAGAGACAGATCAAAGAGCAATACAAACCAAAACCAAAACCAAAACCGGAGCCAACCATGAAAGTAATGACCAAAGCACATCAGATCCGCAAAGCAGCCGCCGCAAAATTTAACTGCAAAGTATCTGAGATCCATTTTGGCGAGTGCTTGCGGTTGGCTCATAACAACGAGGAGATTGAAATGAAAAAAATAACCGTATTAGAGGCAGCAAAGCAAGGATTAATCAAGCGAGAGGACGGATCAGCCCTGCCCATATCCTGGGCGGAAACAGGGAAAAATAGAGATCAAGTGATACCGTTTTTTGCCGGTGACAAAATTACCGGTAACGGCGAGACATACACCATCTCCGCTGTGTACTTTAACGACCAAGGCGAGTCTATACGTTACCGGTTCATTGAGCGTCCCGGAATTAACCTGTCACTCGATCAGCTCATCTCTTTTGGAGCCGTAAAGGCGTAATAATCAACCGCCCGGCGCAGGTCGGGCAAGGAGAATAAGATGAATCAATTTGTAATCGGGGACTTTGTGACAATACCTTTAAAAACAAGAGAGGTGCTGGGTTTGGTCGTCGAGGTTGACAACTGTGATGGAAGATGCAAGGGAAACCCGTGGGTCGTTATTAATAGCTTAGACGGGTCAACTCACGCTACCGCGAGAAACCTTAAGACTATGGGCGTCAAGAAATTTGCTACGAAAAAATCCGAGCTTGAAAGGAAGCGACCTGGCCGGGCAAGGAGAACAATTTGACGAAAGAAAAATACACACCTGAACAGGTAATCCGTGCTATTACCAACTGGCAGCATGGGCACAAATACGGACTATATACAACAGCTGGGCAGCTGTTAGGCACAGAAGCCCAGCGTGTCCGCACGCTGACAACACAGGGGAGGCGGGGAGTTATCCCTATAGTCCTATTGCGGCTGCTCATGGCCGCACATCAAGAGGGCATCCTCTCAAATCTCATTGAGAGGATGCATAAAATAGAAATTGAAACGGAGGAAAAACCGTGAAAATGTTTGGTTTTAGAATCACCGACAGAGACGGAGAAGGGCAATGCGAAGAATGCGCAAAATACACACCATACCAACACCTATACGGCGTTGTATCAATCGCAGACATAGAGGCAGCAGATGTGGGTATCGTCCCAAAACGAGACACAGCGGAATATCTATTATGGGAAGAAGAGGTAGGTCAAATCCTCTGCATGGACTGTATAGACAAAAAGCGGGTGAAATGAGGCGATTTTTTAGAATGATTATTATTTTGACCCTCCTTTTTTGAGGAGTAGGGCAGTGGCTATTTTGCCCTGCCTGAACGCACAGGAGGCAGTATAAGAGGGGAGCCGGGGGAAACGAATACCTCCCCACGCATTGTCTACAAAATGCCGGAAATGGTCAAAAGACCTGCTGATATCATCAAGGCTACCGGAAAGGAGTAGGTCATTTTCTGCATGGCCATTCAAAAAAAAGGGGCTAATCATTGCGATCAGCCCCTTTTTTTTGTATCCTGGAAAACTATCTGCGCTTCGCCGCCCGATCCGGTAACCGGAATCGGGCAATCCCATCCAGAACAAGGTGCCCGTCCGGCAGCAGATAAAAAGAATATCCAGCCATGACGAGTGCTTTACCCCATTTTTTAGACAGCAATGTCTTTTTCAGGGCGTAGTGAGTGCTTGGTCTATATCTGCCATTGAGACCGCCAGCGATCACAAAGCGGGCGGCAGGCAGGAATTTCCTAACCCTTTTGCGCAGCTCTTTTTTGTCCAGTAGTAATGGCGAGGATTTAAACCCCGTGTACTGATATGGAGTGGAGAGTATTTCACCGGGCGTTATTGCAACGCCCGGTGAACTCGCAAGGGCAGCGCGGGTCATGACTGTTATAGCAACCGCTCCAAGGGCGCAGGACAGGTCATCCTCATTGCACTCAACCGCCATACCCTTTGCAAGGTACAAGGCTTCACGCTCCCGCCCTATAATCCGCAATTGGTGGGGACTGCCCTTGTATTCGGCTGCAGTCCCCGATTGGATTGCAGCAGCATTTGACAAAGAGAGGTCAATGGTGGCCGCATTGGTTGCGCACGGGAGGGTTAGAAGCAGGGCTGCAATAAATATTAACATGGATCTATTCAATACCTTCGCCAAATGATAAAAACGGGTAAAAGTGAATGATATGCCGTCTTGTAACTAGTTGATATTTAGTTATCCTTGAAATAACTTTTTTGTCAAAAAACGGCCAAGATGCATTTTGGCGAAGGTGTTGATCTATTGAGAGCACATAACGCCGATAGGTGCCCAACTGCACACCGGATCAGGAGTAGCCGGTTTGATAATTTTTTCTACATCCTTACTGCGTCCCCCCCTGGGAGGGGGAGCGGGGGAAAAAACGGCACCTGGAGGGGCAGCAGAAGAGACACCGGCAGCAGCAACCTTGGAAGCTCTTCCGCCCTCTGCCGCGATTGCAGCAAGGCTCTCGGACTCTGGCCCACGGACGGTGTAGTACAGTTCGAATTGCTTTGTCTTTAATTCAGCTCTTTTTGTTCGCTGCTCTTCCTGTTTCGTTTTTTCCATAGCGGTAAGCACACTCTTTTCATCAACCATTCCTTTTCCTGGTACTGCACAACCGTACGAAAAAAGAACCGCTACAACCAAGATGCTATAAACAAATATCTTTTTCATTTTCTTTTACCTGATAATAATTACTAATAAGCCTTCCGACCAACCACGTTACCGGCAGGCCAAAAAGAACAAACAGCCACCACACGCCCATCTCCACACATGGCCGTACCGCAACCGACCTTTTTTGTCTCTCTCCATGTAATTTGTGTCCAGTGACCGCACACCTTACCAGACTGGCATGACCCGTCCCCGGCGTTATAGTTTACACGCTCCCCAGCCCATGCGTCAACGGCCCCGTCACTACTATGCGCACCGAGATACAGATTTTCGCCGTATTTTTTATTGCGCCCTGCATGAGACAGGGCGCATGTCTCGGCCAAGTCCCTTGCCCGGTCCATAGAGAGTATGACAAGATGTTTTGACCGCTGCACAGAGGGCAATTGCAACCGCCCCCTCCACTCGTTAATCTGTCGCAACTGTAAGTTGCCCTCAATGGCGAGACCAGGAACATCTTTAGCCTCTACCGGCACCGGAGCAGGTACTATTTTCAGTTTTTTACCGAGATGTTTGGATCTCTTAAAAACCTCCTTGACACCGGTAGGGGATATTTTTTTGACCTCACGAGCTGCCCCACCGGCCTTATCGAGCACATCATCTGCCTGATCAGTGAGCGCATCAACCTTCGACATCAAAGAGGTCACCTGTTCATTAACCTCATCAACCTGCAGGAGTGTCACAGCGATATCTTCCGCCGTCGCCCGCACCATGTCCTGTGTTTCCGATATTTTTTTGTTACAGGCCCAGCCAGCAGACGCAATCATAAAAGCAATAGCTGCATATCCGATAACATCGCGCAACAGCCCGAACCCTGCCAGAAACGCTGTTTCTGGATTTTCTTTAATCAACCGTTTTATTCGATTCATTTGTTCTCCAAAAAAAAAAAAAAATATATATTATTCAATGGCCTCAATCGCTCCACGAAACGAAGCACTTACAGTTGCCGCCTTATCGCTAGTCACCTGCAAAGCAACCACCGATCCCGCAGGAAACGCATAAGGCATGTCCAGCAGTGGGGTTGCACTGTTGTCCTTAAGCAGCCACTCATCGATGGGGATAAGAATTTCATCCTCCGTATAATCATGCCCCTCGAAAACAGTGCAGCCTAGTTGTATTTCACATCGAGCTGATGTACCGCTGACCGCGCCTGCACTGATATTTTTTACTAAAAGCCGTTTACCTGCCGGGACCATCCGCGCAGAAGAAGAACAGCGTATGCCGTCAGCTACGATCCCAGAATACACCTGCCCACTAGCCGAAAGGGTTATGTTACCTACTGCGGATTTATCACTACCAAAAGCAACCATGTGTAAACACTGAACAAAGCGGATATCAACAGCACTTGTCAAAACCGGAGTAGTACCGCTAAGCAAGATATCCTCGTCCGCATCACCACCATTACCGTCGATGTAATGAATATGAACCTCCCTAATCCCAGTACCACCAGGGCCATCCTCATTGCTGGTACTTGCTATCTGCATTTGCAGTCCACCGACAGGGGCGACATTGATAGAGCCGCCAACAAGTGCGGGTTGTATTACGTTATTTGAGACAGCCCCGCCTGTCTCAAAGTATCCGTATGCGCCAAAGTCGCTGGCACCTAGTATCAAACCACGGGCAACGTCATCAAAATACTGATCCCCATCAATCCTGCCGTTTCGTGCCCTTATAATCGTTCTGCTTCCATCTTGATTCTCTACTGGCCATAAAGACATTTTACTACCCCCTTATAAGTAGACTTGTGCCGTTACTTTCGTAGGCAAAGGATTCTCCAGGGAAAAGTATCCCGCCAAAAAGATCCGAGCCCGATCCGGTCATAGTGACCACACCGGTATCAGATTGCCCACGATAAACCCGCCCCTGCTTGGTCGAGCCGCCAGCAAAAAGAGCAGCAGGATCAGGTAAAGCAACAGTGATATCGCTCCCGCCAGCAACTATCTCGACCGTGGAGTCAGTGGGTAAAATCGTATCGGATGCGGTGACCTGCCTAAACGGGCCGACATAGCCCTCTCCTTGCTCACCCTGCTCACCCTGCACACCCTGTGCTCCACCAATAACCTCAACCGTCAAGTCAACATCAGCAAGCCCAACTTCATAGCTACCACACCCAGCAGGCACAAACCCTGTTTCCGACACCGCAAAAAAACCAGCCTGGATACGATTTCCGTCAATAGGTTCGCCGATTGTCAGGCTAAAATCGTATTCCCAGCCCTCTTCAATCCCTGCTGCCACGATATCGGCGGCGTGAATATTGATAGAGATGGTCAGGTCATTAACGGTTATATTGCCGTCCGTGGTATCCTGATCCAGCAGGTAAACTCCGGTTGCATCCGTTTTTTTCTGGACGCGCAGGGTGATTTCTTTGCCAGAGAGAGAAAAGTCAAGTTCTTCAGCAGGCTCAATGGTTACAGCCCATCTCAGATCCATACCCCACGGCCAATAGATGTTGACTGGACGGCCTAAAGCGTCTGTTGAGGTGTATCTATTCATCACTAGTCGGTGGCATTGTATTGTATTATTTTAGCATCTTTCGACAGCGGTTGAGACGGCTTTCAAGTACTAATACCAGGTTTCTCAACAATGCATTGTCAACTTTCAAGGAAAGAATCTCCCCATCATGGCCAATCTTTTTCCAGCATTCACCCCATGACATAGATTCCTCTTGCTGATGAGTTGCTTTTTCATCAACATGACTTGAGGTGTTTGAGGGAGGCGGAAGGGGTTCATCAGGTATCGCGTCGGCATGGTATAGAGCACTGATAGCAATCTCTACATCAGAAGCTACTTCATGGTATGACGGCGATTGACTTACACGCGGAATTAACTTTAACGATCCAGGTTTGAATTTAGGATTATTGACGACCTTCTCGATCTCTGAGCAATACTTGGCAAGCTGCAAAGTCTCATTAGTGCATCTCAATTCATTGAGCTCGTTAACTTCGGCCTCTAAATAAGCAATCCTTTTGTTTTTCTTTCCCACAATAAACTCCTTTTAGTCATTTTCAAGTTTACGCACAGTCAGCGATACCGTTGACTGTGCAGGATCAACAGTATCACTATACGCAATAGAGGTTATTTTTCCCACAAAATTCCCAAAATCAGTGCCGGCCACCTCGATAATATCGCCAGTGGTATACTGCCCTGTATCAGGCCCGGAAACCTGCATATCACGCCAGTAATTGCCGATATTTTGCAGTTCCCACTCACCACGCAGTTGCAGCACGTCGGTGGTGATCGCCAGCGGCTCCGTGATTGGATCCGCTTCAACGCACCCTGATCCCAGTTCGCCGTTCTGATCAATCTGGCACGGGCCTTTTACGACAATAACTTTCATATTTTTTTGATGACTATTTCTATTCGCACCGGAAATTCATCTTCCGAGGTTGCGAGGCTAAGTCCTGCCGGAGGCGTATAAACAACCCGCTGGCACTCAGCGTAATATGTTATCACTGCTTCGACAGGTAATTCCTCTCCCGCAGCGGGAGAGAGGGTGCGGTTGACCAGGTCATACCGCATGGTGGTTTCCGGCACCGTGTACAGGGTAACTGTGGGTGAGTTTTTTGGCCAGTATCCTAAACTGACTGAGGTTGTCTCGGAATCAAAACCTGCACTCTCCTCTCGGTCTCTATCAACAGTTCCGGACTGGATATAACCACCACCGCATTTACTGTGGACCAACACATCAGTGGCAGAGTATCCGTCTGGGCTATTGACCACAAACACCGCCTCTTCACCGGGCAAAAAAGAGGACTTCAGATTCCCCTCGGAATCCAAATTTTCGGCAGCTTCCCAATCCAGTTCAGCCACGCCTTCCTGATCCGTGCCGGATCCGTCGGTAACTGTCAGGACAAACGTTTGTTTAGCCATCCGTCAGCACCAATTGATAACCATCTCCGGTATTAGAGTAGTAAACAAACTCATAATACCGCCATTTATAGGCAATTTGCACGTAATATTCGCCCCCGCTACTAGCGACCAGCTCTTTGCTGTCCGGCCGCCATGTAATCGTACCCGGATCATCGCCCCGGAAATCAACCATGCTGAACCCTTGGTACACCGGACGGGCAGCCGTGGACTTTCCATCAACAAACTGCACCCACTCCGGTTCGCCGTCGTTGTCCAGATAATCAGCAACAACCAGTTTTCCAGAAGAAAGGGTAGTCTCTCCCGATGCTGAATTGACTCGCAAGGAAACCTCAGCCCAAGGCTCTGACCACGCCTGAATATCCTTACCCCCGTCCGTACGGTCAGTTTCAATATGCTGAAGCCCCCCGGTATCATCTCCCGGCTCTGTGCTGTCGCTGACCTGGATAGCATTATACAGTATAGTCGGATCGTCTGATTGCTCAGATAGCTCAACAATGGACAAGGCGGCAAAGGTGGCATCAGGCACGGCCTTGGAATCAGGCATAACCGGAGTCTCTTTGCGGATAATCAACGCCCCGGAAGGAGCCGACTGAGGCAGCACGCCAATCACGTTGCACACAGTCCTGATAATATCAATCGGGGCCTGCTTATCCGCAACAAGTTCAGCAAGCACATATTCCGGGGCCTGCCAATCCAGGGTAATTGATTTTTCGTTACACAGCTCTTGTACGATTGCTTTTGCCGCCGTGCCACGGGGCCATGTTTTTGTGACCGGGACGGCCATTGCGGATGTCAACCTGAACGCCGGACTAAATGCCAGCACGGTCCATCCGTCTTCATAGCTATTATCACTCACTTTGATGCCCCTGGCACGACCTATCACGATTAAATGATAATCAGTCCCATAACGGCGATAAACCACAGGATCATACTGCCCCAGCAAGGTCTCTGCATCCCATTGCTGATGTACAGAGATCTCCGCCTCCCAGACAAACCGGCCCTCATCTGTGGACAGGGTAGCAGCCGACCAGCTCAACACTGGCTGATTACCGACACGGAGCGACACGTCAAAAGTATCGCTCCGAAATGAATCCGCAACGAGACCATGAATTGCCCGAAAAACCTTGAGCACTGCCTCGCCCGCCTTTGTGCCGTGAACTATCCTGATAACTTTTATCAGGTCGCCGTCTTTTTGTTGATATACAACGCGAAAAATCTTTTGAACCAAGGTGGATTGCTGATGAACAGCGCGGAAAATCCTGACAAAAGAACGGGCTTGATCATGAACTACTCGGAACGTTTTTACCCTGACAGGAAATGATCCGCACAAGGAACGGAATATTTTAATAATTTGTGGAGCAGGACCGTGCTTGGCACGGAATGTGCGCTGTAATAGATCTCCATGCAACACCCTAAATATTTTTTGTACAAGAACAGGGTCCCACCCCGCCAGCGGCTCAAACCCAGCCGGAACAGCGTAAAGTAACTGTGATAGTTTTTCAGCGATTTGCATCGCGCAGAAAGCATATCTCCCCGACACCCAGGCCCTATATGTATAGGTTGTCGTGTCGATATTTGTAAAAGATGGGTTTACACCAGTAGCAGGATCTCCCTCAAACCAGCCAGTCTCATCTCCAATCCAGAGTGCTCCTCCATTTACATCATAATCAGGGTCAAAGGCGAATCTTGTTATCTCTCCTATATTCCACGCATTTCCACAAGCAGAAAAAGAATTGTTATTTATCTTTTGCCCATTATTCGAATATATCCCGTATCCAGTAGCCGTTTGACCGACATATTGACCAAGCCCAGGCCAGGAGTCAATTTCTATCCCGTGGAACGAATAATCTGACGTACCGTCCTCAAGAATTTCCCAGTAATATTTTTTACCGGATACAAGAGGGATCGTGGACTTTGTGGCGTACCATGTACCACTACTCCCTGTCCGTTGCGCTCGATAGTCATCCAGCGTATAACCCCAATAAGTAATGGAAAATGTGCTATTAAACGGCACTGCAACCACCTATTTTATGGTCTGATGCTAGGCACTTCCATCCTGATTTACCGCAAGAAAAACTGTACCACTCAGCAACAACACATCCTTCACAGGGAGGTTTTCTTTCTTTTGATTTTCTTTCCTGCTGCCGTTGTTCATGTTCAGCAATAAGTATGGCCTGACTGCGCTCAATAAATAATACAAAATCATCTATTTTAGTTATGCCATTTTTCCTTGCAATAATGGCAATATTATAAGCCTCTCCGAGCGCTCTCAATCCTGATCCTGTATGTGTTTTATCTTTGTATTTCACGGGCAATCACACCTTGATACCTTATTCCCTTCTATATCTGTCCATTCCGGATCAGGAGCCGGACCACAATAATTAGTACCTGACCCTGTACACGATCCTGGACTACACCAATCATCAACATACCTGTACTGCCTGGACCCACAATCAACTAGACCGTGTGTATCTTTTAATGTATCCTCAATAATATTCCATACGCAATTACTTGACCTTAGAGATATACTGTCTTTCCCGCATTCGTCTTCTACTTCAAAATTGCATGTTCCGCAACTTTCTGCTGTCGCATAAATATAAACAGAAGACCCATTAACCTCTGCTTCTGTTTCTCCCCCGGCGAAAAAAAAACCCTTTCCAGAAACAGAGCAAGAGAAAGGAGAGATACCCCCTTCCCATACTATAATTACACTACCACCAGCGGCTATTTCCTCTGGTACTGATTCATCCAATATTGCAAGCTTTTCAGCTTTTTCGCAATCGCAGCTACCTCCAGGCAGCACAAGCTTATCTGTGTGCGTTCCACAATTGCCATCTTCTGGGTAGACCCATTCAATCTGCACATCATCGCCATACTCCTGTTTCAGGGCATCCATACCGCCAGGAGGCAACAGCCCGCCCTGGTTTTTTGATTTCCATTGTGTACATGTTGGCACACAACCTGGACCAGCAGGGGGACGGCAACAGATCTCTTCATACCCTTCAGGCGTGCATGGTGATTCACATTCACGCCCCGGTTCAAAATCAGGATCACCAACCCCAATAAAACCCTCCTTATACATGGGAGGAGGGTTAGGGCCGTCGAGATCATCTGGCCCATCGCACGGAGCCGGGACTTGAGTCTTGCCAGACCGGACATAATCCCCGGTACAAGGATGATAATAATAAGTAATTGTAACCTGATAACACTTCCTATCATCCTGACCGGCAGCGGTACCAGTAACAGTCACACTACCAACCTCATTACTCGGCACTGACAAATCAACAGCATCAGCAGTATTTGACAGAGATGAGCAGGGTTCAGCTTCTTCGGCCTCTGCTTTCGGGACAACAAGAGGGAGTTCAGGCGCAGTGCCTGCCCATATCCCGGTAACCGTGGCCGCATAATCGCGCTTGCTATCAGTCCACACGCCCTGCAACGTACAATCCCAAATATCGTATATTGTGTCAAATTCTACAAAAATATGGCCGTTTGTTATCGGCTCACCCCAATACAATTGGGTTTCACCATCCCACTGCGGCGCAGGGATTGATTTTCTTTTGCCGTATATGTCAACAACGTTTCCACCGACCCAGAAAAGTTCATAAAAGTCTGAAAACGAAACTCTTTCTTTGACGTAATATCCAAAATCAACCGAAGAGGCACCGGACACGCTTATTTTGAGGCGCATCCGCTTTTGTACCCGCCGCTGATTATCTATTCTACCGACCGGGCAAATTAATTTATAATCATCAGCAATACCTTCGTTGCTCCAAAACGCAAAAACCTCAATAGTTACAGGCTTGCCCTGTTTTGCCAAACAATTTCCCCCAAACTCACTGGCCAATCCTTCCAGCGCGGAAGTGGTGCTGTATTTGTTTTGCAAATAAGCCTGCTGATGTTCCACGAGACTTACACCTTGCGCAGGATCAGGATGATATGACTGCGGATTCCTGGTGTTTTGACACGGATTTTCGACCCCGTGCATTTGATCGATTATCGTTGCGACATCAAAAACAGTAGCACTTGATTGCTCGGGGATTTCCTGCGCAAGCTTGAGCGACCCGGCCAGACTATCTGTACTCGGTTGCTGCCCCTGTATTTTGATATTAATGATTTGATTCATCTATTTCTTCAATAACCCGCTCTGTTTTTTTTATTTCTCCTCCACAAAAACCAATATAAACGAGGGTGTAACCTGCATTGAGAGTATAATTCCATTCGCCGTCGCCGTCGCCGTCGCCGTCGCCTGCGCTACCGAATGGCGCAAACAAATCAGGATCAGCGCATTTGTTAGCTTCATCAATCCAACACTGAGGAGGATTCACTTCAATTTGCACAGATTCCCGGTTTCCGTATTCATCCTCTGGTCCCCATTCCGCCGTAAGGAGTATCGTTTTGTCAAACTGAGCCCCCTGCTGATGGTCAATGGTTAATCTATATTTATCAATAATAGCATGGCCTGATACCTCAACATGCCCCTTGTACGCCTCTGGAAAATAAAGATAACCGTTATCACTATCAGGCAGAGCAGGTGCAAAAATACGGACTTTATCAACATTAAAAACCTTTGTTAACCAAGAACACTGTGGTTGCCCAACAGGCAGCCACCCCAAAAAAACAAGAGCCTCATTTTTCAGCTCATAGTTTTCTTTTTTTGATCTTTGCACCATCGATCTGATGGACAACCGCCCTTCGGACGGAATTAGATCATAGTTATTGAAAAGACCAGAAGAACGATGAACAAGAACAGTTGCATCATAGCTGATAATCACCTTACTTCCCTCAATCCGCCTTTTTATCGGGCAAGCATCAGAGACATACGACCGGGCAGACTGCCCGACCATAGCCCCGGACAGCATTTTCCGCAGATCGTTGACTGTGCAAATTTGCTGTGACGATGGCACGTCCTCTTGTTCAAGCACCAACCAATCTTGTCGCGTCGTCTCAGATTGCTGGCCTGTATATTTTACGCTAACAGTAACCATTAGTTATCATCATCGTCTCCGCAGCTACCACAAACGGTACCCAAACAGGTACCCTCATACCCCTCACCAGCAGACCGTGGAAAGGCGGAGATAAATTTTTTATCGCAATACCTATAACTTCGCTCGGTATCCTGCGGATCTTCGGTAGGCGGAGGGTAATTTATTTCAACACCAACATCGCCGTCGCCGTCGCCATATCCATCAGCAAGGAGACCAAGAAAATTTCTAAGGTTTTCAGAACGGCACCGCAAAGCAGCCAAGGCAAGCACCACCTCATCATCACATCCATCCACGTCAAAGGTTATTGATGTGGAATAAGGGTCACCCTCTGTTTCTCCATCGCCGTCATTTTCCACATAAAATTTATCGCGTGTCAGGTCATATCTTATCTTGAGACAGCCATATACGCCACCAGCTGGTGTTAATTTGATTTTTGCCCCATCAATTGTCAGTCCCGGCTTTGCCGTTGACACCCCGTTTACATCTGTGACAGATCCAGCCCAGGACGCTGACCATATCCGGTCAATAACCCAGCCTGTATCACTCTCAAAATCATAAAACCCATCAACGATCTTTGCAGGGGAAATATTAAAGAGTTCAGTCGGCGAGACTGTGACCTGGCTCTCTCTTGTCATGGTCCCTTTAGCTATAACCGCCTCATACCCGTTACCCACCATGTCCTGCACCCAAACCGTCGCCCCGAAGGTGCTAGAGCTGCTGGCTGTCGGCAGAGGCTGGCCATTGATCAGTGCTATCAGAGCGTTGTACAAATCAGAGTTTCCGTTTCCGCAGGTCGACTCCGACAGGCCAACGTCTGCAACCTCGGTCTTGATGCATTCGTCCCCGGTTTCCGCCGCCGCCTGCGGCCCAGAATATTTGAGTTGCAGGACAGACATTAGCTAACAGCAGAAGTTTGCAAAGCGTAATCTTCATAATCCCCGGATACAGACACCGCCCCTGAAGGGACAGTATGTTTTTCTATAAAGCAAAATTCGGCACCTTCGATATCAAAGGTCACGGTATCGCCAGCAGCAAAGGTACCGCCAAAAGCGGCGGCGGGAATTGTTATAACAGGAGAAGAGTTAAAGCGGTTAAGCGGTTGAAACTGAGCGGAAATAGCTTGTGTACCGCCAAGGCTGGCAGTACCCTGCGTAACGATGCCATCTGGAAAATCACAGGTAGCGTTGTAATTTGTTGCCGTAGTGAAGGTGAGTGTTATTTGACCGGTGCAGGAACCGACATTGCTTAGGGTGACGGCATCCAAATCAAAAGTACCAGCCGATGACGTAACAACCTTGTTTGATTTTGCGGTGGCAATATCCACCGCATCAGGATAGGTCTGCACCAAAGCCCCAGCATCAAAATCCCGTCCAATTGCAGAATCCAGGGTGATGGTGATATCCACCCCGTTGACCGATGGCGCACCGGAGATTGTTTTTCTGACTTGGAGAGCATCATCAGCAGTTGGCCCCTGACTCACATCGCAGATTGATATATTATAGGTATCTTTTGCAATAGCGTCGTTACCACTGGCAAGGCTGCTGCTCCGGACAGTAACAACGATCTGGGTAGCCGTACTGACTACAGCATTTTTGAGGACACCGGTTCCATATTTACCCTCCGTGCCGGTTATCTCCGAGTTTAAAAATTTTCTGGAAACAGGGAACAGGCATGAATAGGCATATTGACCAGATATCTCAGCCCACTTACGGATTATTGACTCAGCACCGGTTCCGTTATTTGAGTCTGCAATTCGCCAGCACAACTTCCGGTATAGTTCTCGTCCTGCTGCCAAATCGGACGGCAGAGCGAGAGGAATAAGGTTGCCACCTTGATTGGTTATCGCTTGAGTAAAACTAGGCACGCCTCCAAGCTCTCTACCGACAGGATAAACCGTTAAGATATCGTTTGATGTCATTTAACCAACCTTGATAATAGTTATTGTTCCAAACATTTTTTCATCATCTTCTTGCTCAACCGTTTCGTTGCCCTGAACAATTTCCAGGGAAATACCGTCCGCCGGAATCAGCACAGCGGGCAAGGTTCGGGATGGATGGGCCACCGGAAAAACCGTCCTGTTGTCCCGCAACGCCGACAGGTACGCATGATCTGCCCTTGTGAAATAACCATATAAACCCTGGCTGCGAGAGTCAGCGGAAAGCTGATACATTTGACCCGTAGCCTTGGCCCTGCCCTGCTCCACAATCCCGCCAATAGTCTGCGTTAGCGACTGCGATATTCCTGGCACGTTGTTGACCTCTGATAGCTGTATATCAGGGGACAGGTAATAGTTGCCATTTATAATAAGTTCAGCCATATTTTTTTTATTGCCTCCATGAATCAGCCTATCAAACAAATATCATTTAAAAAACCCTATCAAGATATCTCTTGATAGTAAAAAAGTTTAAAAAAGTCAAAATAGGCGTTGACGATGAATTAAAAATGATCTATCATTAAGACAGATGAGAGAGAAATGCTAATTATACGATTTGGCCGGTGGCGGAATAGGTAGACGCTATTGGGAAAGAGTGCGAAGCACCTGGCAATGTCCTGGTGTAGTGGGGTAGGAGGTCCCGCCGCCCGACAGCTCATGTGAGGTGCAAATCCTCACCCGGCCTTTATAGGATTTGAGAGCAACACAAACCACAACCGGAGAATGACATGAAAATTATACCAATGACAAAAAAACAGGCAAAAGATTTTCACGGTGAAGAAGTATGGAACAGGACAAATAGTGTCCTTTGCAGCCATTGCTACCAATCGAATTTTTTCCACGGGAACGATTTTCCCGCAGAATTTTATTGCGCAAATTGCGGGGAAAAAAATAAAAAAAGCAAGCAGAAAATAACATCACCAACCGCCCGGCCTGGCCGGGCAAGGAGAAGAAAAATGCTGACAACAACCCAATGGGAAATTTACGGAAAAGAAAACTACAATATATATATCAACGGTGTTTTTTTTGGGAGTTTTGACAGCAGCGAATACGGAGACATGCTAGCCAGAGCAATAAGCCTGGCCCTTTTTCATACATTGCCGGATTAAACAAGGAGAACGTAAACATGGCTCACAAACTAACAAAGAAGCTGAAAGCAGAGATAAAATTGCTGAAAAAGCAGTTAAAGGAACGCAAAAATAACGAGTGCAACAATCAGTAATGCCCGTACAAGATAACAACAATTGATTGGGAAGGACTGGAAAGACACTTTTCCAGAAAAAGATAATTAACCAGCCCGGCGCAGGCCGGGCAAAGGAGAAAGAGATGAACAAAGAACTAAACAAAAAAGAGATTGTAGAAAGGATGAGGGCTGTTGTAAAATTAGTCCAACAATCAGGATCTCCAGATATAAATACAGCATGCACCGCCAGAGCCGCCGCAATAGTTAAGCTACTTGCCCTGGTAAGAGACCTCAACTCATAATCCGCATCAATCAACGACTGCTCACCAACCCCCGATGTTTAAACATCCGCTCAAGCGCATCTAAATCATGCTGCCCACCCTTCACTCCGGCCACCGTTTTGGTGGCCGGATCCTGAAAAATAAACGTATGCTCCACACCACCACCCCGCCGATCCGCACGACCACCACCAGACAATTCAGCAGACACAGCCGGTAAATCAAGAGCGATTTGTGGCGGCCCCAGGTGTTTTGACAGAAGAGAATGCATCCCTCCCCAATCCTGTCGATTATGCGCCCATGCCAAGGCAAGGCCATCCCCTCCCAGCTCAGGAGCATGAACAGACTTACTTCGCAAAACAAATTCCTTGTGATCCAGCATGACCGGGCCGAACCGATCAACACCACCAGCACCACCGGTAATGTAGCGAGAGGATAACCGCCGAGGCTGTCCACCGGAAGCAAGACCCTGCACCGGACCGGCAAAGCCACCCCCGGAACGCTGTTGCACCTCTTTGACGTAGGTGGTTATATACCTGTCCCGTGTTGCCTGATCCCATTTAGCCTCTACTTCCGCTGCCGAGGATACGCCAGCGGCCTCGATCTGCGACCAAGCAGACCCCCAATCAATCACCGCATCAGCAGGGATATCCTTGAGTTGCTGCTGGATATTTTGATTGACATCAAACAGAGCCTTGGCATCCTCTCCAGCCTGCGTGTAGGCATCGCCCAGAGTCCAATCGGCTTCCGCGTTTTTTTGGTCCGCCAGCTCAACTAATACATCCTTTTGCGCTTGGAGGATCTCAGTTATCTGCTGCCGGGCTTCAGCCTCAAGCTTGGCCGCTTCCTTGGCCGCTTCGGCCTCAGTCTTCACGACCTCTGATTTTGCTGCCTCAAGTTCAGCAACCTTGGCCGCTTCAGCTTCTTTTGCCGCTTTCAGCTTTTCGGCACGGGCAAGGGCCTCCGCTTCCTCTTTTTTCTCAGCTTCTGCTTTTGCTTTCAGAGCAGCGATTTCCAACTGACGCGCAGATATCTCCGCCTGTGATGAGTTGCGCTTTGCTTGCTCAGCAGACAGCACAACTTGTTCGCCATTTTTTATTTCTTGATTAAGCTCCCCTGCGACCTGCCGAGCCTCTTGAGCCTTGGCAATAGCAAGATCATAATCCTTAGCAGCAAGAGCAGCCTTACTCTGCGATTCCAGCTCACTTTGCTCTGACTCAACATCTTGATATGCCTGCGCATCGGTCATGCCAGCACGGCGAGCATCCCGTTGAGCATCGGCAAGGCCCTGCTGTGCAGAAGCTAAAGACTCGGTCGTTGACTTGAGCTTATCCCCGGCCTGCTTGGCCTCAGCCATAGCCTTTTTGTACTGATCGCCAAAATCCTTGGCCGCATCCTTGGCAGCATCAAGGCCCTGCTGCATGGCCGGAGTAAAATTTCCTTTGACCTCTACAGCCAAGTCCTTAAATCCATCCCGCATCTGCTGACCCAGGGCAACCGCACGGGCATAGCTTTTATTGGCCCCCTCAATGTCCCCTGCCTTGGCCAGCTTATCCGCCTCTTCCTTGGCCGCCGCTATAGCAGGGCCAAGAGCCTGCGCAGCCCGCTTCTGTGCTTCCCATGCCTCAAGGGGGGATTTGGCAGCATTAGCGAGCTTAAGCTGATCCGCAGCACCTTCATCGGCCAGCTTGGTGAGCTGCTTATCAACGGATTCAATCTCTTTGACGAGAGACTTGTATTCCTTTTTAAGGACAGTAAGTGCTTTCTTTTGCTCCTTTGCGCTCAGCTTGACTTTTCTCGTAGATTCTTCAGCAGATTTTCCAGTAAATTTAAATGCTTCCTGCTTTTCTTTTTCCGCTGCCTCCCAGGTAGCTGTTGTCTCGTTATAGATAATCAGGCCATCTTTTTGCGCCTGCTCAAAATCCTCCCATGAGGAGATAGCCAGCCCGGTTGATTCCGCAACCGCAGCAAGCCCATCATCCAACTGCTTGTTGGCATGATCAAGCCGCTCTGTTGACTCAGCCAGAGCATCCAAATCCTTGTGCATGACCAACCACTCACCGGCCTTGTAAGCCGCCGCGAACGCGCCGACTGCCAGCGTCACCTTGCCGAGCACCACTGCCGCAGCGGTACCGCTTACCCCGCCAGCTGCCAGCCCGGCCTTGAGAGCCAGAGCCTGCCCGACCATCAACTTGATGCCAGCAGCAGCAGCAACAGCAGGGCCACCAATAGCGGCCATATAACCTGCAATTTTTGCCAAGAGAGGAGCAGCTGGGCCAAGAGCACCAGCCACTGACAAACCCGCCTCTGTGACAGTAAGCACCACGTTTAATAGCTCTTTTGCCGAGCTAGCAACGACGGCGATAGCCTTTTCAATATCTTCAGGAGAGACGTTTTTCAAAAACTCTTCAATCCGGTCGTCAATTTCTTTTATCGCCGCCATCAGCTTTTCATTAAACGTAAACGTTCCAGCTTCCTCATCAATATCAACAAGAGCCTCAGTCAGGCGCAAAACCAATTTTGTTGCCTGCCCAAAGGAGCCTTCAAATCCTTTGCCAAGAGCCAACTCGACAGCATCCTGCATATTTGACACTGCACCAGTCCACTGCTTGGCCGCATCATCACCAGCCCTCCCAAAGGCGGACAGCTTACCCATAAGGTAATCATAGAGCTGCCCCTGCTCCGCCATTTCCTTAACTTTTGCGTTGGTGATACCCAACACCTTTGCAACACGGGCATTCCGATCAATGGTCCCGTCAAGGATCGCCCGGATCTCCTGACCGAGTTGATCCATAGGCAGGCTGATCGCTGCCGCGCCTTTGGTCATAGCAGAGACAAATTTGACGACCTGTTCAGGGTTAAACCCCTGTTTCATCGCTGGGGCCATGCCTTCCTGCAAAGCCGTCAATAACTGCTTATAGGTTGCTACCGTCTTCAGGCCTTCGACTTGGAGATTGCGCTGAATAGATCCAGCAATCTCCATAGATCGCTCATATTTTTGCGCCCCAGACTCACTATCAGCAAACGTCCTCACAATAGCAGCAATACCTGTACGACTCCCCTCAATCGTTGCGTTAAAGTCGGTGACAACACCACCAAGCCGTCGCAACGCCGCTAAACCACCCATGGCAGCAAGCGCAGAGGTGGCAGAGGCCGCGACCAGGCGCAGCGCAGAATCAGTAGAGAGACTATGTTTTGTAAAATTTTTCTGAGCAGTAACAGACCGAGCCTGTTCAGCACGCAGTTTTTTTATCCTGTCAGCGGTTTTTTGCAGAGATTGCTGATATTTTTTGTCCTGAGCAATTTTTTTCCTTGTGGCCGCTTCCGCAGCCTTCCTTGCTTCAGTAGCCCGTTTTTCTTCGGCTGCTGATCTCTTGAGGACTTCGGCTGCAACCTTATCAGCCTTTGCACGGGCTTCAGCCATCTGCTCTGCCCGCTTTGATGCAGCAGCAGCGGCCTTCCAGCCACGCTCCTGCTCATCAATTTCAGCAGTAAGTTTTTTTTGCGCCCCAGTGAGGTCTTTGGTATCAACACCCAGCGACCGGAGAACATCACCCTCAGTACGGAGAGCCTCAGTCTGTTGCCGGATCTCAGCTGATAAACGCTGCACACGCTCACGAGACCCCTCCGCGCCAAGCTTGGCCGCAGCGTCACCGGTTTGTCGGTATTCTGCGGCAAGCTCCCTGGCCCGCTGTTTTGCCGCAGCAAGGGCGGTTTGATTATTTTTTAAATTATCCTGGAGTTGCTGGAAGCCTTTGACCCGATCCAGCTTTTCAAAATTATTAACAAAGGCAGTGGCCTCTTGCCGAGACACCCCAAGCTCTTTGGTCAGCTTGTTAATGGCATGTTGAGCAGAGGTAGCCGCATTGATAATCCCTTTCGGATCACCTTCCAAACTCACCTTTATATTTGCGTTTTTGCTTCGGTTTGCCATCTTATTTTTTCTTATATTTTTTTTGGATGAACTTCACGGCCTGCCAAAAATGCGACAGGCCATAATTTTCCGCGTTGAGGTGTCCCTCGTTTATGAGGATGGACACCCAATCAAGCAAGTTACTTATTTCTTGCCTTTTTTGTTTTGCTCGATTTCCCATTTTATAAACGCGAGATTTTCTTCCTGTTGCGTCGCTTTGTGCTCCCTTGCTAAAAAAAAATCAGGGTTCACCTCGTTAAAAATCTCGACCAGTTTATTAAGCTGGGACGGGCGATAGTCGGCATACACCACCTCAAAAACACCTTGAGGACACACCTCAACGCATCGGCCACAATCAGCACAACCTTGGAGAGCATATTTTGACAGAAGAGGGATTACTTTCCAGCTTTCTGCTCCACTTAGAGCAGCATCTCCAGCTTCGGGCTCTTGCAAATTATACCCACCAACAGGACACGTATGAGGGATACACTCACGGCAACCATCGCACCCCATCTCATCAATGTGCAGTTCAACCACCAGCCGATCACTGAGGTCAAGGCCCAGACTCTTGTTGAGCGCAGCGGTTGTAATCCCATGCCGGGCAAGCAGACCATCCAGCTCCTGAGTCTTAGGGTCAAAATTACTGCCCTTGAGAACGGCCAGTTCTGCAACGGTCAATTCCGTAGCCCGTACTGTTCCAAATCCTTCAACATCTTGCTCTATAATTTCACGCTTCATAATAATAATTCCTTTTTCAAAAAATAAAAAAAGGCGACACCACTGAGGAGCCGCCTTGAATGTTGAACCTTACACAACCTTACACATACCCTTTTACTGCCAGACGAACACGGCGACTGTCAGACAAAATCACAGGATACCCCTTGGCCCGCAGAGCACCGCCGTAGCGCATGGGCTTTTTCAGCGAAATCGCTCCAGGGGCCTTTTTCTTGTTTGCAGCAGTACCGGTAACGACCGGTTTATCTTTTTCATCCATTTATAAATACCTTGGTTATAGTTCTGGTTATATTTTAGCGCAGAATCAGTCAATATAATGCCACTTACCGGGCTCACTAGCCCATGACGGTACCTCACAAGTACCCTCAAACTCATACTCCTGGATTTCTCCGGCCAGCATATCAGGCTCAGAGTTAGGCATATTCGACACTTGATAGAGCTGCAAAAAGGTATCACGGGCGTTAAACTCGTTAACACCATTAACCGTCATGCGCACCGTCTTTTCCGTCACCGTGTTCATAGCAACTTCATATCCCGTACTCGGGGCAGTCACATCGCAGTAAACCACATCAGACAGAGAGATAGAGCCGGTGGACAAAAACTTGACTGCTCCATCCTCAACACGGTACTCATAGTCGGTATTTTCCACATAGGTGACTGTACCGACCTCATCATCTGTAATCTCATCCAGGGTGTGACCAGGAAAAGTCTCCTGGTCGCCCAGTTGCTGCCACTCATCCAGCACACGGACAGTACACGGCTCATTAACCACAGCAGCACCTGCGTAATCGGTGGTAGTTCCGAGCATCAAGAAATCCCAGATTTGCTTGAAAAAAGTATTCCCCTTCCAGGTCACTTTGAGCGGCGTCCTGGCGTTGACGCTATCAAGAGCGTTTCCTGCTGTCAACTTACGCCGGGAAATAATTTCCTGTCGTTCAGGCTGCATAGCGGGCATGAGCGAGTTAATATTACCCGCGTCAATCAATCCACCTGTCAACACCCCATCAACGATTAATTGGAGCTGGACATCACCAGCCCCTTTGTATCCTTCAAGAAAACTCACGTTATAATCTCCCACTGATCAACATAGAGATGGATGTAAAACAACGTCACCCACACACTATCGCCATCAGCATTAAAATTTTTAACCCCACTGCGCTCCTGTATTGCCTGCGAAGCATCCATCCGCCGCCGATATTTTGGCCGCATAACCCCAACAACAGGGATATGCCACGTTTTGATTGCCTGCTCAACCTGTCCCAGCAACCCCAACGCCTGCCGCATGGCCCCGCCGTCAACAGCATCTTTGGCAACCGTAATCTTGGCACCAAACACGACCATACGGGGATCACCTTCACCACCATTCACCGCGATCTTTGGATCAGGTGTTTCATTCCCTGCGATCCACGGCTCCACGGATGGCAGGGTTCGACTTTTTGACAGAGCAGGGCCGACGTTAGCCAGCCCGGAATCAATCAGCCTTTGCTCAATCAAATCGTAAAACTCAACATACCAATCAGGATTACTCACTATACCTCTCCAAGCTCTGCCTGATAAAAACCGTCTGTGGTTTTTATCATAGCAATGATCCGTGCTGACCTACCAAGATACTCAATCACCGTACCCTCTTCACCATCAACAATGGCGTACTTCTCCGCATCCTCCATTGTCAGGAGGACGGTGGGATGAACCCGCACGGCCTCACCATCCGGCCCGGCTGTTGTAAAATCCTCATTATGCTCATCCGGGATAACAAGGATCGTATTGCCATCGGGGAGCGTTGCAGGCTCCCCGAGGCATTCCTCAAAAATTTCCCGATCCGTTTTGTCAAACATTAGCCTAATAACAGAGCTGTATGCTCAGGTTTAACGACCTTCCAGCCCCAGGAGATTGCAACCTTTGAGGTGACCTGACGTTCTTGCTTGTAGGTCAATATCTCAAAAGTCAATCCAGTCAACGGATCAGTAACAATCACCTGAGAGTCTGCGGCATCTCCGCCCTCCGGCATAGGTGGCAACCGAGTCAGCAGATGTACAGCCATCTTGTGGAAAGCCATATTTGCAACATAGCTATTACCGATGGTCATCGCAGCATCATCAGCAATAGCCTGCCGAGCACCTGTTTTATTGAGGACGATCGTCCCAGGAGCAGCGACACCGGACCCGACCACATAGTTGTGGGTTCCAGCAGCGGCGAAATTGACAATATCACCGGCCAAAACAGTACCGGTTCCTGTATCCAGGATAATATCGGTATCACCGACCGCAATATCAGTGGCATCATTGACCAAATACCCGGAGCCAGTGCCCTTAGTATGAGTCTTTACCTGAGCAGACTCCCGGATTACGAGACCGTTCATATCGTACAGCACCCCTTGAGTACGGAGCGCCTGCTCCCCGGTGTGCTGGTATTGTGCCTGTTTACCACGGATGTACGCCCCGGCTGTGGTATCAAGCACCAACTTCAGATCAGATTGAGGAGAACCATTATCAACAAGAACTTTCCGGACAAAAGAGGCATCCGTATAATCACCAGCCGTCTGAAACGGAGTTGTTCCGGCAGTTCCATAGGCACGGGAAAACTGAGAGTACAAAGCAGTACCATCTGCCTCAATAGCATTAACCAGCTTCCGCATGGCCTGCTCAAACTGATCCTGGAGGATCACATTGTATATTGACCCGAGTGCCAATTGGTCATGACCTGTCCAGGTAACCTTGATGTTTTTCTCTTGTTGGATTGTCATACTACCATAGGTGATAGCGTCACCACTGGACTCCCCTGCGGTAACCCCATATGTCACATCTTCAGGATCTCCGACCACAGACACAGGATACCGCTCCTCTTGCCCCTTGGCAACACGGGCAGCCTCTCCGTTGATAAAAGCAGAGGGGATCATGCCAGTCAATTCCCTGCTGACTGTATCCCATGCTCCATAGACAGTAGCAACCAAGCCACTATATGAATTAGCCATTTATAAACCTCTTAATATAAATAATTACAAACAAAAAAAGGAGAACTAAATCAGCTCAACCTGTCCTGCCCGAATACCTGCAACAATCTCTTTCTTTTGACCTGGAGACATAGCGTCAAAATCAGCCTGCTTAATCTGCTTTGTTTCAATGGGTGGTTCTCCTGCACCATCAACAGGAGGATTTGCATTGTCTACCTGCTGCTTCCGGGCCCCAGCTAGCAGCTGATTATCCTCCTGCACGATAGCAACGGCCACGTCGGACGCTGTGCTCTTTCCATCCAATTCCATCCCCGCAACCAGATCACTGTACGCCTGCGCACCCGGCCCGCCGACTAGATCACGGATCCCTGCGATCCGATTGAGCTCACGCTGTGCCCCTTCCTCCACCAACGTCGAGGCAACTTCAGGCACTGAGTTCCTCACCGCATCAGCAGTAAGGCCACTCAGCACCTGTTGCTCTGTTTCCACCCTGATCTGTCCAACGATATCAGGGTATTTTTCTTCCATTTCCTTTTTATCCACGTTCCTTGCTCCTGTTTTCGCCCGGACAAACCGAGTATTATTTTTTGACTCGGAAGCCAACTCCCGTGCCTCTTGTAAAACCTCGTTAAAACTCTTGATACCGTCCACCAAACCGGCCTCTATACCCTGCCTGCCGATAAAAATACGGCCATCAGCAGCACGATCAAGCACATCTTCGACATCCATGCCCCTGTGCTTGGCCACTGCATCCACAAACCCGGAGTAGATATAATCAAGCTGCCCCTGGATAGTAGCCTTACCCTCATTTGACAGAGGAGAGTAGGCAGAGGCAATCCGCTTATACTTGCCAGCGGTGATTTCCGTGGTCTTCACCCCGTCTTTTTTCTGTCTCTTGCTATAATCGGTGTGCTGAGTTACCACGCCGATTGCCCCGGTAACAACCACGTCAGAGCTGATATAGACCTTATCAGCCGCAGACGTAACCCAAATTCCAGCGGATGCAATAGTACCGTCAGACCATGCCAAGACTGGCTTGGTTCCACTGGCATTATAGATTACCTCAGCAAGATCAGGAGTACCCTCAACGGATCCGCCCGGAGTATCAGCGTTGATTACCAGGGCAGACACTTCAGGATCATTAAGAGCCTGAGTAAATTCCTGCGCAAAAATCTGTGTTGAAACGCCCCCGGAAATACGCATGAACATATTCCCTCTTTTTGCCATGACACCAATGAGAGGCAGTACGGCAACCCCATCTACTACCGAGTAAGGCTTGCGCTCGTTTTCCAACTTGCGGCCAATATTCGCCTCAATGGTCTCAAAATCCGCTTTCTCGCCCCGTACATACCGGCCATAGATATCCAGGATAGTGCCGTACATCTCCGGCGTGACTGCCCACGGGCCATGTACTATATCAGCTAAATTCATTCCTCCCTCCCTTCAGGCGGCCAAAACTCAAACTCACTGGTACCGGCCTCAGCCCAACCGCTACCATTTGCTATGTAATCGAGACCGTGCATATCCTTGAGATATGATAAAACTTTTTCTTTTATCTCATCCAAGTTATACCGCCCCTTTTTGGCGGCAATTGTAAAAAAAACCGGGTGAGCATGATTATCAACACAGGGGATCACCCAGCAATCAAAATCTTCAGGCCCTTTAATCATCCCTCTTTACCCTGCGCTTCCGTCGAGGTTTTCTTTCCGGATCAGCTTCCGTGTCCGGATCTTCCGTGTCCGGATCTTCCGTGTCCGGATCTTCCGTTTCCGGATCAGCTCCACCAGCAGCAATTCTGACACCAAGCTCTACAAGCATACCTTCTGAATCGGTATCAACCGATTCAGACAGGAAAACCCTGAGTTCTCCTTGAGCCTTTTTATAAGCAGAACCAAGCTTCTCAACGTTTTTTTCCAGAGATTCCCTTTTCAGGACGCTGGCTTGTTCTTTATCAACCACAACACGATACAATTCGGCAAGCTCAACAAAAGACATCTCTGCATATTTCTTACTCATCTTCACCCTCTTCATCGTCTTTTGGCAAAAAAACCTCATCAGGGTTTTTCCCTTTTTTACGCAACAACCGCCGCTCTATCAAGATTTGCGGCAATTTCTCCGCAAAAGGAACCCCGGTAAGCTTACGGCTCATCTCGTCAATCGTTACAACATTAGCCTCAATGAGATCAATAGCTGATTTTGCGGTCTTAACGTCATCAAGAACAGGTTTTGCATCCCCCTGCCACAACGCCCCAACCCAGGCCCGCCGTATCGCATCCGACCGAAAAAAACCGGGACAGGATAACCGCCCGTAGGCCACAGCCTCAGCAATAACCAGCTCGTAAACCGGCTGGCACAACATTTTTATCAGCCAAGTACGCCGGTTCATGTAAAACGCCCATGCATCCTCAAACGCCGCCTTCATAGAGCTGTAATTCGCTTCTGAGAAATCTTTAGTCAGCAGGATTCCAGGTTGGCCAAGGGCGACGCCGATCTGATCACAGATTGCTTTAAAAAATGGCTGGAAATTTTGTGACGGACGCTTTGACTCCGCCACCGTGATTTTTTTACCAGCTGGAAGCCCAACAATGGCCCCCATATCAAAATCAACCTTTTTGAGATCATCAGCAACCTGACCATTCGTGACGCCGGCATCAGATCCACGATTAGGCAACCCGATATCTCCATTATCAGACTCGACAAACAGCGTGAGCATGGCACTGACCACAGCGGCCATAACCTCGGAGTCAGTATACCTACCCAGTTGCTTAATCAGCTCTATGACAGGAGAGAGGTAGGGTACCCCACGGGTCTGCCCGCCCTCTTTTTTATCAAAAAGGTGCAGCACGAGCGGGCAGCCATCATCATCAAACGCCCGCAGAGACTGCCATTGCTCAGATTTTTTATCAGCCAGATACCGCCACCCAAGCCGATTTCCAGGATGGAATCTGCTGATATAATACCGCTCAGGAGCACCCCACCGATCTTTTTTTACACCAGCCACCAACCCCTTTTTATCTGGTTTGCCCTGCGGATTAGATAACCTTGCCGCAGGGATCAGCTGCACCTTCAGTTTTGTGTCAGATCCTGGCCGGGCAAAACGAGGAAGATTGACCAGAGCGTCACCGTCCCGCAGCACCGAGTACCACGATTGCCCCTGCCACACGGAAAACGGCACATGGCGTTCAGCGTCAAATTCCCGGCTCTCCGTTACCCGCAGATACTCACGCTCCGCATCCGCTTCAAATTTTTCAGCCTCCTCATCCGACAGATTAAGGATATCACGATCTATTTTAGGTTTAGGGAAAATACCGTTGCCCACGACACGGGCAACGCTGGTATCAAGGGCACCACTGGCGAGGCAGTTATTACGGGCGAGGTTTTGGGAGGACTCCCGGAGGGTCTGAAGGTCGGGTAAAATTGCCGAATCAGCGTCAAGCTCTGCAACGTTGCCATGCACATTGGCTGGCCTGGATTTATCGGCCCCGGAATAACCGCCGCCACCGCCATATATAGCACTCTGGAACCGGGCAGCATAACGGACAGCCCCACGTTGCGGAGAGAGGTAATCAATAACACGGTCTACAGCAGTCCAAACGACTTTTACCGGCTTACCCATAACGGTGACTTGAGTCTGCCTACTCACCTTGGCACCATCTGACCGACTTGGATTGAGGAGTCAATAGCAGGATCAAGCTCAGTGACCTTGCGATCCCACGTATCAACCAGCTTTTGCAACTGCTCAATTTCCTGCGCCTGCAGCATACGACCATGCGCAGAGGTTACCCGCTTCTTCATTGCCCGCTGAAGCGAGTCCATTGCGGTGTCCAGCATTGTTTTTGCCTGCTGATATGTGATTGCTGTTGCCAAACTGATCTCCTATTTTTTAACATGAAATGAGGTGCAGGCCCTGCCCCTGCCCGTCGCATTCTGCTTGGCGAATCCGCCGTTTCTCACGTCTCTGGTTGCACGGTTGCCTTTTAGGCCAGCGTGGCCTGAGCAACAAATCACCACACTGCGCTGTTGTTAGGTTTGCCAGCTCCTATACATTAATTAATACAACCTAAGAGGGAATAAAAAAACCCTATCAAGATATCTCTTGATAGGGTAAGCAGTACAAAAACACCATTTAAAGCATAGGAGGTTACTCTTTATTCACCTCAAAACAGTTTTCTTGGTGACACGCCATGCACTTCCATTGGACTTTTTTACCAACGCCTTCTTCAGGGACAAGGACGTATTCACCGCAATTTTCACAGAGAAAGGTTTGCATCTGAGAATGATCGGTCTTCAGCTGACTAGGAAGAGGTTTGATTCTTCCTGCCGGATCTAAACTGGGCCCAAACGCTGCCCCTATCTTTCCTAAAGTATAATTATGAAATTCCACATACTGACTATTCTGTTTCTTTTCCAACCACAACTTTTTCCGCGCCAGCTTAACCCGGTGGATATCAGCTTTCACTTTCTCCATTTCATCCCGGAGTTTTATTTTTCCCACTACAACGTCATGCTTCTTTGCTAAATCTTCAGCCCATGCCGAGAGGCGGTCATCATCAGTGATACAATCTCTGCAAACTGCCGTATCAGGATACTTAACCGCTTGGCCATTTAGACCACAAAAAATATTATCGTTCATCAACGCAGTTTTAGCTAAAAAACAATTGAAGCAATTCCTTACCATCTCAAACCTCACTCATAATTATTAACAACTTTAATTGATATTATATACTTATCAATATCAATCAACCGAAACATCCGTGGACTTCCACACCGCCCAGGATACCGCTTATACACCGGAAAATCCCCATCATCAACCATACGGTTAAGTGTGGGGACACTACACCCCAACAAGGAGCAAACAGCGGTTGCGCCAATCAAGGTGTGATTATAAATCCATTCTTTTTTGCATGCCTCAATTTCTGATGGAGTAACTTCACCCCAGCTCATTTCTTTTTTCATCGCTCCACCCCGCTAGACAGCACAGTAATACTGCTACCCGATTGTTTTTCACTTTCGGATTTTTCAACCGGCTTCTGCCGATCTCTCACCCCGATCATATCCGCAATTGCAAAACAGTAGCCAAAAATATCCCCATAATGGTCATCCCGACCAGCAACCGCCTTCCAAATCCCATTCTCTTTGCGATACCATGCACAGAGTTGCTTGGCATACTTCCGGGCCTCTGCATCAGACTCTTTGCCTTCAGCATCCCGAAAAATCGGCAACCGGATCGATCCAGGTTCACCCGGTTCAATCCGCAAACGCCGGTCAAGCTCGTCTTTCCAAAGGTTTGCGTTGACCCGTGTCAAAATAAGCCCACCAGGAATAGGCACTTTTTTACCCACGGAAGAGGGATAATACTCCAGCTTGGACTGATCCCACGCCAACTCACGAGGCCCCCAACCCTTCAGGGGATTCCAAAACGGACGACGATTAACCCAAAACTGCATATCCTTACAAAAATTAATAACCTGGACAGGGCGAGTATGCTTTTTCCGGTCTTTATCCAAACCACCACCTGAGTCAATCCAGCCGGATTCAGCCTGATACAATTTGCCAGAAGGAGAGCTATAGGTCTTATTTTGGATATCAACCAACCCGTCGAAATCCTTTACATATCCATAATCAACAACAGTTACGTCAAAATCAGGCCCCCAACCTAGAGCAAACACCTGGAACCAAAAACCCACCTGTTGGGTATCAGCCACCAGCAGCACCGCAGAGGGGTTATCCGGGCAAATGCCTTTTTCATGGCCCGGATCAACCAGCCGGAGGATATAATCCTCTTCATGGTCGGCTTCTTCGTATTCGTAGTTTTTGCAGCGATAGCCATTAGCATAAGCGATTTTGTGTACCACACTACCTGATTGCGATTTGATATAAGCCACCGCAATCTCTGCCAACGAGACATCAATGCAAGAAAAAGAGTCCTGATGAAAACCAACACGGGAAGGTTTAGCCAGATGATCACCCTTGACACACACCCACTGCCCTTCCCTGTTAGCTGCCTCACGCTTGGCATCATCCCATATATCACCACAGTGACCACAGATATACTCAACCTGGAAAGCCCCACCCTCAATATCCTGCACAGTTGCAGTATCCAGGTCTGCAAAACGTGATTCATCCCACTCTTCTAACTGTCCACAACTTGGACAACGAGGACGACACTCCCACACTTGCGGACAATCATAAACACCATTGTAAATAAACAACCCGGCTGGAGTTGAGCAAAAAAAACCCTTAGCCCGTTTTCCGAATAAACGCAAACGCTTCTTGATCAGAGTTATCCTATCAGCTTCTCGACCTGATAACTCTGACCCCTTATCAACCTCATCCCCAAAGGCATAGCGAGCAGGAAAAGAGGCCATAGAGGAGGGTGACGTTGCCCATGCCGGAAAAACACGAACCCCATTCCCAAGCTTTATCTTGTTGAGCGTATTGTCCTTTTCCTTCCCTGTCATGATTTCAGCAAGAGCCTTGCTCTGCTCAATCATTGGCCGGATCTTCTCCGCAATCGCCTTGCGGGCAGACCTGTCATCAGGAAGCAGGTAAAAGATATCCCCTGGTGCAACATGCGCCCCCCAATGCAGACAATTGAGCATGGTGGACGTTTTACCGGCCTGTTCAGGAGCACAGTACCAAATTTCCCGCACATGCGGTAAGCCGAAGGTGTCCATTATTTTGACAGAGTGGGGAGCATGATACCGCCGCCACGGGCCAATATGCGGGGGCTCAGTCACCATCCGGTATTTTTCCGCATGCTCTGACACCTTGATTTTTTTTGGCGCCTTCAACGCTGCCTTGACCACGGCAGGCAGCTTGTAACTGTATACCTTCCCCGCCAACCGCCCTGCTATTGCAACAGGGACGTAATCAGGAATAGGGATTCCAGGATCAGCGCATGTTGGGAGGGGGACCTGGGTGTTCATTTGTTATTTTCCACTTATTGACACTGTTAACTGGACTGAATACGTTTGGTTGCTATCTCGAAATATTCTTTGTCCAGTTCCATCCCAATAAAAGCGCGATTCAGGTTCTTACACGCCACCCCAGTAGTTCCGCTGCCCATGCAATTATCAAGAACTACATCACCCTCGTTGGAATACGTTGCTATCAAATTCTCAATCAGTGCCAGTGGTTTTTGTGTTGGGTGTAAACTGCTTTTTTGAGTATCTGAAGCAAACATTTGAACACTCCTTGGGTATCTGTCTGTAGCCCCTCCACCACTTATCCCGACCTTTGTCTCCCCGTAACAGTCTCCATCTTGTGTGTGCTTTGTGTAGCTGTTTACCGGGTTATGCCCTGTTGTTTTTTGTGGGTTATAGGTCGGCAACTTTTTATAAAACACCAAGATGTTTTCATGGGCTTTCATTGGCATTTTCTTGGCATTTAGGTGTCCGGTGGCCTTTGTCTTTTCCCAAATTAGTTCATATTTTAACATCTGCAGGTTGCTGGCCCCTAAAACCTTGTCAAATGGGGTCTGAGCAAAGAGTAAAATGGCACCATTGTCTTTCACTATCCGCTTATAATGGTGCCATAGCATTTCCAGAGGTAGCACGGTGTCCCACACGCAAGCTGTTGTCCCAAAAGGCATATCGCAGCACACCATGTCAACTGAGTTGTCAGGCAAGTCAAACATCACCTGCAAACAATCACCGTGCAATAGCTGACAATCCGTGGCACTCCAGTTAACAAGACGTTCAACCGGAGCCGCAGGAAGCGCCGTTTTTTCGGGTGTATCAAAAAGTGTTGCTTGTTCCATCTTCTTTCCTTCGGGCGTTGGCGGCCAGGTTAACTTTAGCGTTATGCCTATTAGGTCACCAAGTCGGTTATCCTGAAAGACTTGTCGCAATTCATACATTTGTACTCAACCGATAGCCCCTGCCATGTCGCTGGAGAAGTAGCGGTTCCAAACACTGCAAGACCAAGTTCATCTTCTGCCAAGCTGTACTCGGTGCTCTCATCGTCGTATGGAAACTGGTTCATATACAGGTGCTTGCCGCAATGTGGGCAATCGACCCGCACATCATAGCTCACATAGCCAACCACGGCAGGCATAACAACAGCATCAACTCCGACGCCTAGGTCGGTACCGCGTTCTGGTTTAGTGGTTTCGTTCATCGTTTCATGTCCTCTGATTTAGTTGTTTCAATCGGCGGCAAGTTACCATTGCGTTATATTGCCTCGTACATCTCGCAACTCTCCGAGCAACCATCTCATTGATACCTCTTAAATTTCCCTTTCAACTCCTTCCCAGCCACCTCGTTAAAACCATCATCAAGCAGCCCCTCAACCTCCTGATACAACTGATCAGCCAAATCAGGATTCCCCCTAACGATCTCCACCAACTCCCGCCGATGCGAGTATATCTGATGGCGCACAGCACTACGCATAGCAGCAACCAAACCGGCAAGCATGGCATAGGCATCATCAGCATGCAGCCAAAGATTATCCTCCTCACGAGCCAGTTTCTGCGCCTTGTATTCAGCAGTACTGGCATCTGCGTTCTTCTTGCGCAGATCCGCCTTAGCCGCCTCCACTGACGTGGATACATCTCCACCACCAGTTTTCCGGCGCAGAGCTTCACCATACTGCATAACTAGGAACTTGGAGACCGTCTTGTCCCCATTCATGGGGACAACACCAGGGCAATCTTCGTAAAACTTGCTCCTCCCTACTGGATACCCTTCCTCTTTCAACCAAAGAAAGGCTTCCTTCCTATTTTTAAAAAATTCATTCATAAACTCTTTTATACATCATGATATACTAAAAAGCAATAAAAAATTGCAAATACTACCTAGTAGTGATATAATGACATTTAAGACAAACAAACAAAGGATCTAATAATGGTAACAAGAGATGAGGCGGAAAAAAGAGTTTTAAAAGAATTCATGAACAGGCCACCAGAAAATATATTAAAATATTTTGTTGATGGATATTTGCAGATGCATAACAAACAACAAAAACAACCACAAGCGGGAAATAAACAGCAAAAATATGCACCAATCCCAAAAAAGCAAAAAAAAGAGCAACTATCCCTATTCTGAAAGGAGCAACTATGAAACACCCACCAAAACCAATCCAACGCAAACGGATACCAGGGTACAAACACCCAAACAACACCGTATCAGTCGCCCGCCCATCAATATTCGGAAACCCGTTTGAAGTGACAGAGACCAGAGACGCGCAAGCAGCAACACGCCTATACGCATTCTGGCTTCTGAGCGACAAGTTCACTTTTCAACCAGACAGAAAAAAACGGATCTTGGAAAACATCCATAAACTCAGAGGAAAAAACCTCAGTTGCTTTTGTCCACTAGACCAACCATGCCACAGGGATGTACTCCTGGTTTTAGCTAACCACAAAATTTTACAAAAAAAATACCGATGAAAAAGAAAACGGAATATGAACCGTATGGCCTGGAATGGCGAAAAGAGATGATGAAACTCAGGAAATACGAATTGCTTGATTTGCTGAAAAAAGCATACCAAGAAAATGACAAGATCAAAGGGAAAAACCATGAAACAGACTGAAATTTTCCGCAATGGCAACAAGATACTGATTATTGTCACAGACCGCCGCAGCAAAAAAACCATATTTTGCACCTTGCAAAAAAAAGGAGATAAATGGACGGCAAAGAAGTAAAGGCGATCCGGAAAAACGCCGGATTAACCCAAAAAGAGTTTGCCGCTGAAATAGGAGTAAGCGGCAAACTCATTGAGATGATGGAGCAGGGTCTGAAGCCGTGCTCCACACGAACCGAATTAACGATCACCTTCTGGAAACAGGTAAACACAAAAAAGGCAGCACAGGAAAACCCATGCTGCCCATTTTGCAAAAATCCGTTTGAAATAACAAGAGTCCCAGGGGCAGGGTTACGACTTGAACCCCACCAATGTACATCTGGAATTATCCAGATAAAAAGCTCGTTTGTACAATCTAAGGACCAACTTCAGCGGGCACTCACCCTCATTCCTTAAAGTATTCAAAAATTCGTTTCCCGGTCCAAGGACCGGGATCAACCCGCCCACAAATCTGCAAATACGGCCACACCTCATCATCATACATCAAATCATCAATGCGACCTGATGGCACTTCGTACATTTTCAACCCAATCGGTTCTGGACCGCAGGCCCAGGCACTCATATCAGCATCCCACGCAAAATACATACCATGCAGATGCAGCAACCGGCAAAACTCATGCAATTTCGTTTCAGGTTCAGGTTCAGGTTCTTTTTCTTGCCCCCCTCCCAGGTAATATTCAATTCCGCGCCGCAACCACGCCCCTACATCTTCCCCAGCCAAGATAGCCTTTCCGATGTCACCGTATCCTTGTATTACCCAGGGATGAGCTTGAGGATAATACTGATACCACCAGTCAACAGCCTCAATTCCGGCACCAAAAGCATAGGCAGGGCATTCCCGGCCCGGAAAATCACGCTCCCAACGGGTGCGGTTTGGTCCGTTGGTCTTGTCAGGATCAAGGGCCAACAGGATGAGCTTTTTTCCCCTGAGTTCATCATGATCTAGCTTGCAAGGTTTCCCCTTAGCCGTGTCCACGGGGATAAACGTTACTTCTGGACAAGCACTGGCCAAAGCCATTGCATCCCGCGCATTTTCGTTGATCAGGGCAATTTGTTGCCCTGGATTAAAAATATGATGCGCCTTTGAATATCCACAAGACCCCTTAACCACCCATTTACTATCATCCATTTTGCGGATCTGCACCCGGACAACCTCACCAGTTCCATCAGGACCAGACCAACAGGGGATGACCAAGCCAGCAGGCAAAACGATTTTGTCGGGGATTGTTCCATCCTCACGGGCAGGCAAGGCAGGCATTCCCCAAGCCCTTGCTACCTTGTAGGAGTTTTGGTATTCTTTCCCTTTTTTTATTGACTTTTGGCCTGGATTAAACCCAAGCCTGAGTTTTTTTACCATCTCTGCCGGCACTCCACGTCGGGAAAACCAATCAAGAGACTTTGGACGTTGCAAAATATGCTCATGACACTGATCAACAAACTTCAGGGCGTGTTCTTGCCACTTTTCTTGATCCTGGACGAAATCAGGAAAAACTGTTTCTTCAGGGTACCAGATATAGTTTGGCTTGTGCTCCGTAGCCACTTCAGCTTCATTTTTTTCTGGTTCGGTTACCCGCCCCCTTTGTGATCCACGCCCCCGCTGCTGATACGCCGGATTTTGAGGCGGTTCGTATCCTACGTAATCGCAAGCGTCTAAAAAGGACATATCGCGGATTTTCATAAGGTACGTTATTGCATTTCCGGCTGTTTTGCCGGAAATATCGCAATTCCGGCAAAAGAATGACCCCATATCTAAACATTGCCGATCCCCCTTTTTATCCTCCACCCTCACAATAAAATGATAGGGATGCCCGCAACCTGGACAGGTGCCGTGGAGTTCCCCGGAAACATTTTTACAAGGGAAACCGTCCTCTTGATAGAGATTTTTTATGTGCATGGTTAACAGTTTGGTTAATGTAGTAATAGCCATCAATGTACATAGCATGTAGTTTAAAAAAGCATTCTACATTGATGTAAACACATGTTAAATATGAATAAAATCAAAAAAATGTAGAAATGTAGTAAAAAACATGGAATCACAGATTTTTTGCATGCGCGTGTGCGCGTGTGTGTGTGCGTATATGCGCGTACATATCATTATGTTCTACATTGCTACATTTATAGTAATAAATAATTGTAAAATCATATACTTAATGCAGTGTAGAATAGTAAAAAATAACTACATGCTTTCTGCATAATTATATCTTTCTACATTACTTGGATTCATCTTCATACTTTTCAATATCCGTCTTAAAACGGATATTTGCGATATGAACCCCGTCACCGTCACGGTGTGCATATATATTTTCTGTTTTAAAAATGCGGCAGGCAGTATCAATCAGCGATGATTTAAAATCATTTTTTTTGAGGTGATTGTTGATAGGCTGGATACTACACCAATACAGATAGCGAGGGAACAATTTAGCATTCGGCCCATTATCATCGACATCAGGATCTGTTCCAAATCGGTCAGTACCCTTCCTTTTGTGATGCTGCCCTGTTCCGATATACGTTTTCGCACCTTCTGCGTATACTATTTCCTCACTTATCCACGCCACCAACCCGTTGCCCTCCTTTTCCGCTTCCCTGCCGGCGGCCACGATTGAGCTGGGGGGATCAAGCAACGTCTGGTAAACCTCGTCATCAGTCATTTTTAACGCCCAATGCAGCACCCCGCAAAGGTCTTCCTTCAGTCTTTCTTCTCCTCCATTTTTTTTAAATTCAGCCCGGTCTTTTGCCGGGATAGTTCGGTCAAAAATTATTGGCCTGTACCGCTCTGCAATCGGAGCGGCCTCAGCTTTGGTAAGATAGAGAGGATTGTTACCAATCATTAGTACAAATGCTTTATTTTCAAAATCAAATGACTTGTTTCCGTGTTTTGTTCGACTGGTCAACAAATCCTGCCCGGTGATCATATTAAGCACTCTCAGGTCAGTATAAGCTGCTTGCTCATTGAGGATTATCAACTTTTTTTCGTAAATTCTACCCATTTCAAATTTATCACCTCCCAGCGTTTCCAGATCGGCATTAACGATAGACGATTGATCTAGCAACATCTGGATAAATCTGGTCAAAGTTCCTTTACCTGCCCGAGGTTTTCCTTTCAGATGGACAAAAACTTGCACAGTTTTACCGGTGATGATCGCATTAATCATGGCCCGGATGAACTGCTCTTTGCCTTTGTCATCACCAAGCACAGACCGCAACCACGAAAGAAAGAAATTAGGCCAAGCAGTCGGAACATAATTGTAAGGCAAACACCACGTTTGGCTGTTATCAGGAGTAGCTGGACATATATCACCCCGTTGACCGATTTTTTCAATATCTACCACACCATTCTGAAAATTTATAAAATTATCAGTCGGTTTTGATAAAAATATCCTACGGTCATATCTAAGCAGTCTCAATGTCGATACAAAAAACGATTCCTGAAACCCGCCGCCATAAGGATGTACTGTTTCTTTTCGAAAAACCTCCAAGAAGTCACTCATCTCTTCATCATCTGTATAATATTGCCAGTGCGTCCCGGCAAATTTTAACCACATCCCTATTTTTGGGTCAAAACTCCTCATACCTTTGTTAAGTGGTATCAACTCGTTTACGACATCACTGTGCGTAAGCAGATTATAAGATATATCCCAATCAACAATTTTTTTTGACTTGTCACGGATTGGCTTTTTAGTGACCTTCACAAATTTTCCAATTTCTTCATGTTCTTCCATTATTCCACCGTTTTTCATTTTTTAGATAGGTTTTAATGATGAGGTGCGAAATACT
>Ga0316188_10000044_pt1 | contig 37119 bp, 37 predicted proteins | sample Phiworburrow1_MG_FD_204933 | JGI IMG/M metagenome (GOLD analysis project Ga0316188, IMG submission 204933) | Coastal sediment microbial communities from Maine, United States - Phippsburg worm burrow 1 | ecosystem: Environmental > Aquatic > Marine > Coastal > Sediment | place: USA: Maine... | reverse complement strand
GTGGGCCATTGATCGACTTTCAATTTTAGCATTAAAAATCTATCATATGAAGGAAGAGGTGGCACGAACTGATGCATCTGATGAACACCTTAAAAAATGTACTCAAAAATTAAAAATACTTTTGGAGCAAAAGGAAGATTTATCTTCAGCAATTGATCAATTGCTGACTGATATTGAACAGGGGAGGATTTTAATGAAGACCTATAAACAAATGAAGATGTATAACGACGAGGAGTTAAACCCGGTTTTGCGTGGGCAAAAATAATTTCAAACATCTTTTGGTCATTCGTTTGTCGGCCATGGGTGATGTGGCTATGACAATCCCAGTTTTAAGTGCGCTTACAACCCAATACCCTGATTTAAAAATTACTGTCCTTACCAGAGCATTTTTTAGGCCCATGTTTGTTGATTTAACAAACGTTCGTGTTTATGAAGCAGACGTGTATGGGAAACATAAAGGTATCCTGGGTCTTTGGAGATTATGTCGGGAACTAAAAGTAGTTGGAATTGATGCAGTAGCAGATCTTCACAAAGTACTTAGAAGTTCCATTCTGAGATGGTTCTTTATGTCTGTTGGTATACCGGTTGTGCAGATTGATAAGGGAAGAGCCGATAAAAAAGCCCTGACCTCATATAATAATAAGGTATTCAAACCTTTAAAAACTACATTTCAGCGATATGCCGATGTTTTTCATAAACTTGGATTCCCAATAGACCTGGAAAGAGTAATATTTATGCCAAAAAGGACCCTACCTGAAAATGTACTGCAATTAGTTGGCACAGATAACCTTAAGTGGATAGGTATAGCACCTTTTGCGGCTTACCCGGGAAAAACGTATCCGAATAAGTTAATGGAAAAAATAATCCTAGCTCTTAATAATACCAATAAGTATAAAATAATATTTTTTGGAGGTGGTGAACATGAAAAGAAACAGGGGGAACAGTGGACAAATGCTTGTGTTAATGCTATAAATACTATTGACATACTTACTTTTCAGGACGAATTGGCCTTAATCTCAAACTTGGATCTTATGTTATCCATGGATAGTGGGAATGGTCATCTGGCTGCTTTATTTAACATACCAACTATCACCCTATGGGGGGTTACTCACCCTTATGCTGGTTTTTCACCCTTCAATCAGCCGTTGGATAACAGTCTGCTGGCAGACCGGGAAAACTATCCATTTATTCCAACATCAATCTATGGTAATAAAATGCCTAAGGGATATGAAAATGCAATGTCAACTATAGAACCTGAAAGGGTAATTTCCAAAATCACCAACCTACTTGACATTAAGTAATGTTATATCAAACGGCTTCCTTTTGAGCTAATGAGTTAAAATAATGGCGCAATTGCTGCATGTACTTATACCTTAAATTTCTGCAGTTACCCTGGACCATTAAGGTTCTTACACCCATGTACGAGGAAATTAAATATGTTGCCACACCTTCACTGTCCACATGCCTATTTACAAAACCGTCAGATTTACCTTTTTGGAGGATTGAAACTAAATTTACTTCCCATACTTTGTAAATGTCCATTAAGTAATTAGATATAACCGTATTTCTTCTGTTGAATTCAGAGATAAAATTACTTAATACAAAGCCATAATCCATTTCATTATGTTCTGCGGTTTCCAATGCGTTTTCAAAACATTTTTCGATAGCCTGAAAAGGATCTTCCTTACCTTCAATAGGTTCAATTAGTAAACTGTATACTTTACGAACAATTAGGTTTTGAACAATACTTACAAAAAAATCCTCTTTGGATTGAAAGTGATAGTAAAAAGCTCCTTTTGAAAGAGACAGAGATTTTAAGATATCGTCTATACTGGTATTATAATAGCCATTTTTATAGAACAACTCTAATCCAGTAACTTGCATCCTGTGCATGGTAGCCATGCGTTTTAAATTCTTATCCATTAGATTTGGGTTTTAGGGTTAAACAGACCGTTAAGTCTATAAACAAAGAACCCCTGAAACCCCGGGAGGTTGAATATTAAAGGATGTATGACTTTAAAAATTCGTTAAAAGGTTGAATTCCCGACAAACTGCATAGCTAGCTTTAATTTTTACCGACCACTTAGTCGGTAAAAAATATCGACAAATGGCAATCTTAGTGTATTTCCCGGCAAGATCAGACATACTATCAGTTTGAAAACTGAAAATTTCACAATCAATAATTTGTTATTTATTGTTAATACCCGGTTTCTTTTTACAAATAGTTACCCAACAAGGGCATTGTAAGTATTAAAATTAGTGCCGAAAAGAGCTTTAGTTTATATACGATCTCAATTAATATAAAACAAACCGTTAAGTTTAAAATAGTATATATAAAATTGGCGCCATAAGCTCTAAAATAGGTTTTTAGGCCTGCTCTTCAGGATAAAAGGCATTTCTTTTTAATAGTTTTTAAAAAACCGCAAGAACAACCGACCGGATGGTTTCTAAAATATTAGTTTGAGTTATGTGTATTTATATGCAAATGGCAGTTCCCCGATAAATAACCGGGGAAAGGGTTGGGATTTTTGGTGTTTGGAAACAACTTCAAAGACTAAACATCATCATAATCTACCTTCAGGATATCGCTTACAGGATGAGCCTGGCAAGTAAGGATAAACCCTTCTTCAATTTCACTATCCGTAAGAATCTGGTTTTTATCCATTTTGGCTTCCCCCTCAGTAATTCTGGCAATACATGTGCTGCAAACACCTCCCTGACAGGAATAAGGAGCGTCAATGTTTTCATTGAGAACGGCATCCAAAACGGAGGTCTTTTTGTCCATAATAAAAGTGTGTACCTCATCATCCAATACAACTTCAACGCTGGTTTTGCCCTCAAGGTTTAAAGTTTCGGATTCCTTATTTTCGCTGGCCGTAAAGAGTTCAAAATAAATGGAATCGTCAGGGACCCCATTTGACTTTAATGTATCGCTGGCCACGTTTATCATTGCCTCAGGACCACATAGGTAGAATGTATTGAAAACAGTCTCTTTAAATTTATTTTTAAGAATAAAATTTACCACAGAGGTATCAATTCTACCAAAAAGAGCATCCTCTTCCCTGGCCTTACTATAAACAAACTGCACTGAAAACCTGTTTTTATATTCCTTTGCGAGTTGTAAAATTTCTTCACGGAACATCGTCTCGGTTTTATTTTGGTTTCCATAAACCAAAACAAAGATATTTTCGGGATGGCTTTCCAAGACATTTCTTGCAATACTCATAATAGGAGTAATTCCGCTACCCGCGGCGAAGGCACATATTTTTTTCGGCTTTTCGGATGATTTATAAACAAATCTACCTTCCGGAGGCATCACCAGTAATTGGTTTCCTTCCTTAAGAGAGGTATTGGCATAAACCGAAAAGCGCCCTTCCGGCACTTTTTTGATTCCTATGGTTAAATGTTTGTCCTGTGGGCTTGAAGAAATGGAATAGGCCCTCCTAACCTCTTCACCATCTAATTTGTGCTTAATTGTTATATATTGGCCTGCTTCAAAAGCAAACACTTTTTCCAGTTCTTTGGGAATAGCGAAGCTTACAGCAACCGAATTTGGTGTTAAATGGGATATCTTGTCAATAGTAAGGGAATAAAAGTCACTCATCAATAAAAAATTTTTGCAAAATTAAGGATTGCTTTGGATTAATAAAGGGAAATTAGCTTCTCTTTGTAACAAAAGATATATTTGAGCTACAAACTTTCTGAACAAAAACACGCAATTTTATGTTCAAACACTTTTTTAACCTGCAATGGAAATCATTTTTCAGGGCGGCTTCTTTTAAAACAAACCTTGCTTTTAAGATTTTAATGATTTTTGGAGCATTGTATTTTATGGCCATATTTCTTTTTTTAGGAGTAGGCTCCTATTATATCATTGAGAAAGAGGGTTTGGGAAATCCATTGCTAGTTGTGAATAAGTACATGATTTATTACCTGGTAATGGATTTATATATTCGCTATATGCTCCAGAAGATGCCAATTTTGAATATCAAACCCTTATTATATCTGCCATTTAAGAAGAGTCAGGTGGTATCATACTCCCTTGGGAAAACCGTTTTTTCTTTCTTTAACTGGGCTCATGCTTTTTTCTTTGTACCCTTTTCCATCGTCCTTATAATTGAAGGATATAATCCTATGGGGGTCATTGGATGGCATTTGGGCATCATGGCATTATTTTATTGCAATAATTTCGTCAATATCATGATGAATAATAAAGACATTGTTTTTTACCCTTTAGTTGCTTTTTTGGCCGTTTTAGGTGTTTGTCAGTATTATGAATGGTTTGACATTACAATATATACGGCTCCCATTTTCAACATATTCTATGACATTCCATGGACCTCTTTAATTTCCTGGGTTGCCTTGATTGGTCTGGTCGTTAGCGCGTTTAATTACTTTAAAAAGAATATGTATCTGGATGGGGGTTTGGCCACCAAACATGATATTGCCAAATCTGAAGATTATACCTGGCTCAATCGTTTTGGAAACCTGGGAACGTTTCTTAAAAATGATATTAAATTAATCAAAAGAAACAAGCGCTCTAAAACCACCGTAATTATGAGCTTTGTATTTCTTTTTTATGGACTTCTTTTTTTCACTGGCAGCGTTGAGGCTTATAACAATCCTGTTTGGAAAATATTTGCCGGCATTTTTGTTTCCGGTGGTTTCCTGTTTAGTTTTGGACAATTCGTTCCGAGTTGGGATAGTTCTTATTATCCTCTTATGATGAGTCAAAATATTCAATATAAGGAATATCTTTCTTCTAAATGGTACCTTATTATTATTGCCACTATAATAAGTACAATCTTGTCTGCTTTCTATCTTTATTTTGGATGGGATGCCTATTTGGCAGTAATAGTTGGTGCAATATACAATGTTGGGGTCAACTCTTATCTGGTTTTGTGGGGAGGCGCCTATATTAAAACGCCAATTGATTTGACCTCCAATAAAAAGGCCTTTGGAGATAAACAGGCCTTTAATGTAAAAACACTTCTTTTAACATTACCCAAATTATTATTGCCCATATTGATTTATGGGATTGGACATTACCTTATTAATCCTACTGCAGGTTACATATTCGTTGCGCTTACGGGAGTATTGGGCTTTGCTTTTAAGAATGTGGTATTCAACATGATTGAAAAGATTTATAAAAAAGAAAAATATAAAACCTTATTGGCCTACAAGCAAAAGGCCTGATAAATTATAATTTTAAGTTACCATGATTTACACACAAAACCTTACCAAAACCTATGGGGATCAGACGGTATTGAATATTGATAATTTAGAAATACCCAAAGGCCAAATTTTCGGCCTGGTTGGTAATAATGGGGCAGGAAAAACTACTTTTTTTAGTTTGCTTTTAGACCTAATTCAACCTACAACCGGGCAAGTAATAAACAATGAAGTCCAGGTAAATACAAGTGAAGCATGGAAACCATTTACATCAGCTTTTATAGACGAAACATTTCTGATCGGATACCTTACTCCTGAAGAATATTTCTATTTCATAGGAGAGTTAAGAGGTCAGAGTAAAGCAGATGTTAATGAACTTTTAGGCGACTTTGAGGATTTTTTCCACGGGGAGATTTTAGGTCAGAAGAAATATTTACGGGATTTATCCAAAGGGAACCAAAAAAAGGTAGGAATAGTCGCTTCCTTTATCGGGAAGCCTCAGGTCATTATCCTGGATGAACCTTTCGCCAATTTAGATCCCACCACACAAATAAGGCTTAAAGAAATAATTAAAAATTTGGGCCGTGACAGGGAAGTTACCGTATTGGTTTCCAGTCATGACCTCATTCATGTTACGGAGGTTTGCGAACGTATAGTGGTATTAAATAAGGGTGAAATTGTTAAAGACATTCAAACCTCCAAAGAAACTTTAAAGGAGCTGGAGTTGTTTTTTGGAGGCTGAAATTTTAATAGGTGTAATGGTAGCGGTTTTATTTTCAAGGGGGGATAGATTTAGGTAAAATCACTTCCATTCCAATATTTTAGTCCTGGATTAGAATTATTACCACCTTTTCAAGTCTAATGGCATAATAATCCTGGTGTTTTTAAGTTAAGATTAGATAGAATACCAACAATTTTGAAGCTACGTATAAAATTTATTCTGGCTGGTGTTCTTGGGGGCATACTTTTTAACGCTTGTTCTACCAAGAAAGACACTTTTGTAAACCGCAACTGGCATGCGCTGAATACCAAGTACAATACATTGTACAATGGCAATATTGCTTTTGAGGAAGGTAGAGACGAATTAAATATTTCTTATCAGGATAATTATTGGGAAATTTTACCTGTCGAACGACTTCAGGTAAAGGATGAACTAAAACTTGATTCTGAAAACAACAACCCGAATTTTATTATTGCTGAGGAAAAAGCCACCAAAGCTATTCAAAAGCACAGCATGGACATTGAGGATGAAGAGCGCAATCCGCAAACGGATGAGGCCTTCTTACTCCTGGGAAAAGCCAGATACTTTGACCAGCGGTATATCCCGGCAATTGAGTCATTTAATTATATATTAAGAAAATATACAAAAAGCGATAAGTTAAACGAAGCTACAATTTGGAGAGAGAAAACGAATATTAGGCTGAATAACGAGGAACTCGCTCTAAAAAATTTGAAGCGCCTGTTGAAGTATGAAAAGCTTAATGATCAGGAATACGCGGATACGCATTCCATGATGGCCCAGGCATACATAAACCTAAAGGCTCCGGATACTGCAATTCAAGAACTGAAAATAGCTTCGGCCTACACCAAAAAGCTCGCTGAGAAAGGGAGGTATTATTTTATTATTGGGCAATTGTTTAATCAGCTGGGTTATAGAGATAGTGCGAATTATGCATTTGAAAAGATCATAGAATTAAACAGGAAGTCTCCAAGGGTGTACATGATTAATGCACATTTGCATAAAATACAAAATACAGAAATAACAGAGGAGAATAAAGAGGAGTTACATGAGCAATTAATTGACCTTGAAGAGAATAGGGAAAACAGGCCCTTTCTGGATAAGATATATAACCAGAGGGCAGAATATTATATGGCCACTGGTTCCGATAGCTTGGGAATAGTATATTTTAACAAGTCTATAAGGGCAACTCTTAATTCACCTCAGTTAAACGCACTTAATTATGAAAATCTTGCGGAATACAATTTCGACAGCAATGAATACAAAATAGCCGGGAATTATTACGATAGCGTTTTGAATAACTTACCTGAGAACACCAAAAAATACAGGGCCATTAAGAAGAAATTGGATAATCTGGAGGACGTCATTTTATATGAAGATATTGTCCAATATTCAGATAGCGTAATAACCCTTTACAATCTTCCAAAAATGGAACAATTGGCATTTTTCGAAGAGTATATTGCAAAAATGAAGTTGGCGGAGGAAGAAGCGGCTTTAAAAAGGGAGAGCCAGGCCAATGCAGGCTTTGCAGCTTTTGCCGAATCAGAGGGGGGTAAAGAAAATAAAGGCAAATTTTACTTTTACAATATTACCAGCCTGGGATATGGAAAAAATGAATTCAAAACCAAATGGGGAGACAGGGTTTTGGAGGATGAATGGCGCTGGAGCAATAGAAATACGGCACAACTCTTAGAGGATACAAGAGATTCAATTATCGTAGCCGGAGGGACTGCAAAGGAGGATTTATCAGATGAGCAGAAATATTCGGTGGAATATTACCTGGATCAAATACCCACAGATATTGCTGTAATTGACAGCCTTAAAAAAGAAAGAAATTTTGCAAATTATCAATTGGGTATAATCTATAAGGAAAAGTTTAAGGAAAACTTCCTGGCTTCCGGAAAACTGGAAGATGTTTTAAGATCAGAACCTGAGGAGCGCCTTATACTTCCTTCTATGTATAATTTGTACAAGATATATGAGGAATCCGGCAGTCCGCTTGCCGCAAGTATGAAGCAAAATATTATCCAAAACTATCCGGATTCAAGGTATGCCGAAATTTTGGTGAACCCTCAGGCAGTTTTGGCGGGGACATTGGATAGTCCTGAAGCCAAGTACGCCCAGCTGTACAAACTATATGAAAATCAGGATTATTTGACCGTTATAACGGGTGCTGAAGCCAATATAAGTTTATACACGGGGGATCCAATTGTGCCGAAATTTGAGATGTTAAAAGCCAATGCCATTGGCAGACTTCAGGGCTATGACGCTTTCAAGGAAGCCCTCAATTATGTTGCGCTGAACTATCCAAATAATCCGGAAGGTAAAAAGGCTCAACAAATGATTGCCGAACAGTTACCCAAATTGGAACCAAAGGATTTTTCTTTAGAAATTGATTCAAAAGGAACGGCTAATTGGAAAGTGATATTTCCATTTAGAAGACAGAACGATGATAAGGCAGTGGCACTTAAAAAAATATTGGAGAAATCTATTAATGATTTAAATTATAAAAATATTATTTCCAAAGATATTTACAACCTGGAAGTGGAATTTGTGGTAGTTCATGGATTTAAATCCAAAGATTACGCTTTGGGCTACGTAGAGCTCCTAAATAAAAACAAGGATTACAGAATTGCTAATGAGAATTTTGTAATTTTATCTTCTAACTATAAAATCATTCAAGTACATAAAAACCTACAGGATTATTTTAATCAAGTTTTAACCCCAAAACCATAAACAAAATGTTTTCTGATAACAAAAAACCTAGCACTATGAACGAAGTAGGCGGACAACCGAACAGAATTGAAAAGAACACCAAAATCAAAGGCGACATAATATCTGAAGCTGATTTTAGGATAGATGGTAAACTGGATGGCAATGTTAAGACCTCCGGAAAGGTAGTAATTGGCAAAGATGGCTATATTCATGGCAAGGTGGAATGTGTAAATGCCGATATAGAAGGTAGCTTTAATGGAGAGTTGCAAGTGTCCAATTTACTTTCCCTAAAAGCATCAGCTGTTATAGAAGGCACAGTAACTGTAGCTAAATTGGCTGTAGAACCCGGCGCTACTTTTAATGCCTCATGTTCAATGAAGGGTAAGGGAGGAATAGGTTCCAATGATACTATTGGCAAAGTAACAGGAAACAGCCCTGGGAATTCAGGTTCAGAATCCGGAAGCTATAAATCTGGCATTACCAGCGGATCTGGCAGTAAAACTGAACCGGCCAAAGTTTCCTGATAAAACGTTCTATTTATTTCCACTGGGTTCCTGATAGGCACATTGCATTAAAACGGAGTCTACTTAAGTACAACATGGCGATTGGTCACTTTATCTTTTAACCGTCTTAGCGGTATATCTATTTCTATTTAGGTGTTTTGGACACCATCATGCAATCACTATCAAAATGGCCAAAGGGAAAAATGAAGCAAAATACTGGCTAAGTCTTACCGGGATAGCTGTTCAAATGGGAGTGATTATCTATTTAGGGGCTAAATTGGGTCAATGGCTCGATGTCAGGTATCAAAACGAGAAAAATACCTACACCATAATTCTTACCTTGGTTGCTGTGGCAATTTCCATGTACCTGGTCATAAAGCAAACAAAAAAATTAAATTCCTGATTTGAATAGAAAAATTTTAATTTTTACCGGCCTGCTTCTTGGAATACTTTTATTTGTCGGCCTGCTTCACGCTGGATTTTTATTCGCTCGCAACCTGAATTTTGATTATAAATTAATGTTTTTGGGCTATATAATAAATTTCGCGATGGCCCTGGTGATATATTCAACCCTGCTTTATTTTTCTGAAAAACAAAATAAGAATCTTGGGTTTTTATTTATGTTCGGAAGCACCTTAAAGTTTATTGTCTACTTCCTGATTTTTGATCCAATTTTTATACTGGATGGCCAGCTCACCAAAGTTGAATTTTTCATGTTTTTTGTACCGTATTTTAGTTGTCTGCTGGTAGAGACATTTGCACTAATAAAACTAATGCGGGAAATGGATCAGTAATAGAATTGCTAACACTGATTTTCAGGGAAAAATAAAGTTCTAAATGCTTTTTTCTTTTTAAGAGAATAGCTTACATTTGCACCGATTTTTAGAGACCTTTTTTTAAATTCGATATGCGAAATCCTCTTTTGGTAAAATTATTTTTAGTTTTCACAATTTTATTTAATGTGACTGTTTTTGCAAAAGACACAGAGATAAGTAGTGAAGAAACTGAAACCGATCTAAAGACCGAAATAGACGAATATATACAGCATCACCTTAAGGATTCTCATGATTTCTCCCTGTTTTCCTATACTGACAACGAGGGACATGAACATCATGTAGGCTTTCCATTACCGATTATTCTTTGGGATGATGGATTGGTCGTTTTTTCATCTTCAAAATTCCATCACGGTGAAGATGTAGCCACTACAGGGGATAGTCATTATAAATTATACCACGAAAAAATTTATAAAACGGACGCAAACGGGACTATTAATTATGATGCAGAACATCATCCTTCCAACCTAAAACCTCTGGATTTTTCGATAACCAAAAGTGTCATGATGATACTTATTACAGGGTTTTTAATGCTTCTTTTATTTGGCGGGTTAGCTAAATCTTATTCTAAAAATAATGGGATTGCCAAAGGAGTGGGAAGGTTTTTTGAACCGGTAATTTTATACATACGAGACGATATAGCCATCGCCACTATTGGAGAAAAAAGCTATCAGAAATATATGCCTTTTCTGCTTACTATTTTCTTCTTTATCTGGTTTCTGAATATGTTTGGCCTTACCCCATTAGGAGTTAATGTAACAGGTAATATTGCTATAACGACTGCTTTGGCAATTCTGACTTTTTTGATTACCAATTTTACCGGCACAAAAACCTACTGGAAACATTTGTTTGATCCATTGGGAGATTCTATGCCCTGGTATGCGAAAATTCCTTTATATATCATATTAATTCCTATTGAAGTTTTAGGGATATTTATAAAACCATTTTCATTATTGATTCGTCTTTATGCAAACATGCAGGCAGGCCATATTGTTATAATGAGCTTAATTGGACTAATGTTCATTTTTAAAAATTGGATTGGCAGTTCATTGTCCTTTGGACTTGCATTCGCCATATCATTAATTGAAATACTGGTGGCTTTATTACAGGCCTATATATTTACAATGCTATCTGCATTGTATTTTGGATTTGCTTCTGAGGAACATGAGCATGCAGAAGCGCATTAAATTGAATGTTTAATTTTTAATTATATATACTATGACAATTCCAAGAATTGTAGGAGCAGGATTAATCGTAATCGGTGTAGGAGTGGGTATCGGAAGAATCGGTGGCCAGGCTATGGAAGCGATTGCACGTCAACCTGAAGCCTACGGAAAAATTCAAACGGCGATGCTTATTGTTGCGGCGCTTATTGAAGGTATTGGTTTTGCTGCACTTTTTGCAACTGCAGAAAACTAGAAAAACAGCTAATGGTAGTAACGGTTGGTTACTGCCATTAGTTTATTTCAATAATTGAACAATTAAGATAATATAGGTATGGAGAAATTAATAGAGGATTTTTCGTTAGGCTTGTTCTTTTGGCAAACACTTTTGTTTTTGGCATTGGTATTTTTATTGTGGAAATACGCATGGAAACCAATACTCAATGCAATAAATGATCGCGAGGAAGGAATTAAAAATGCATTGGCTTCTGCAGAAGAAGCCAAAAAAGAAATGCAGAACGTAACGGCGGATAATGAGAAGTTGTTAAAGGAAGCCAGGACTGAACGTGAAATTCTTTTAAAGGAAGCAAGGGAGATAAAGGATAAAATTGTCACTGATGCCAAAGAACTGGCACAGATTGAAGGAGATAAATTAATAAAACAGGCTAAAGCAACTATTGAAAGCGAGAAGAAAGCTGCAGTTGCCGATATCAAGAATCAGGTGGCTAAACTCTCCGTGGAAATTGCTGAAAAAGTGATCAAAGAACAACTGTCCAATAAAGAAAAACAGTTGAAACTGGTTGATGACATGCTGGGTGACATTAAATTGAATTAAGTTAAAATGAACGAATCAAGAGCAGCCCTACGTTACGCAAAAGCGACTTTAAACCTGGCGGTAGATAAAAAAGCTACAGACGCTGTGGAAAGTGATATGCGTGATGTAGTTCAAACTATTTATGATAGTGATGAGCTAAAGGACATGCTTGAGAGTCCAATTCTCGAGGGGTCATCAAAAGAGAAGGTATTAACAGCGATTTTTAAGAATGTCAACGATATTACCAGGGAAATGTTTGCATTGCTTGTCTCTAAAAAGCGGATTGCCTTGTTAAATGAAGTCGCGCTCAAATATATAGCTCTTAATGAGAGGTTAAAAGGCGAAAATGTAGCCCTGGTTACTACAGCGGTTCCTTTAACCCCGGCTTTGGAAAAGAAGATACTGGCACAAGTAGAGAAAATAACCAGTAACAAAATCACTTTGGAAAATCAAATTGATGAAAGCATTATAGGAGGTTTTATTTTGCGCATTGGGGATTTGCAATACAATGCAAGTATTTCCAATAAGTTGAATAATTTAAAAAGAGAATTTACAAATAGTATTTAATTAGAAATTACGAATGTAAAAGGAGCTAATTCCTTTTTATCATCTTAGATCTTAAAAAAATGGCAGGAGTAAAAGCCGCAGAAGTATCTGCAATCTTAAAAAAACAATTATCCGGATTTGAAGCCAAAGCTTCATTAGATGAAATAGGTACCGTATTACAGGTAGGTGATGGGATAGCCAGGGTATATGGCCTTTCTAATGCTGAATATGGTGAATTGGTTGAATTCGAAGGTGGTTTGGAAGGGATAGTTCTGAATCTTGAAGAAGATAATGTTGGTGTTGTACTATTGGCACCGTCAAGAGAAATTAAGGAAGGTGCAATAGTTAAACGTACTCAGCGTATTGCTTCCATTAAGGTAGGAGAAGGAATTGTAGGGCGTGTTGTGGACACTCTGGGCAACCCTATTGATGGAAAAGGGGCGATTTCAGGTGAGCTATATGAAATGCCATTGGAACGCAAAGCTCCAGGGGTGATTTTCCGCCAACCTGTAAATGAACCATTACAAACGGGTGTTAAAGCGGTAGATGCTATGATACCGATAGGAAGAGGTCAGCGTGAATTGGTTATTGGTGACCGTCAGACAGGTAAAACAACTGTATGTATCGATACTATCATAAATCAGAAAGAATTTTATGATGCAGGTAAACCAGTCTACTGTATATATGTGGCAATTGGCCAAAAGGCTTCCAATGTTGCTGCTATCGCAAAGATGCTCGAAGACAAAGGTGCTTTAGCTTATACGACTATTGTGGCAGCTAGTGCTTCCGAACCGGCCCCAATGCAGGTATATGCACCTTTTGCAGGCGCGGCTATAGGTGAATATTTTAGAGATTCAGGTCGTCCGGCATTAATTATTTATGATGATCTTTCTAAACAGGCTGTGGCATATCGTGAAGTATCACTTTTGTTGAGAAGACCACCAGGGCGTGAAGCTTATCCGGGAGATGTTTTCTATTTACATTCCAGATTATTGGAGCGTGCTGCAAAAATCATTGATGATGATTCTATAGCAAAGAACATGAATGATTTACCTGAAGTTTTAAAGCCTATGGTGAAAGGTGGCGGTTCTTTAACGGCTTTACCGATTATTGAAACTCAGGCTGGTGACGTTTCGGCATATATTCCTACCAATGTTATATCTATTACAGACGGGCAAATATTCCTGGAGCAGGATTTGTTTAACCAGGGAGTTAGACCGGCTATCAATGTGGGGATATCAGTTTCCAGAGTTGGAGGTAATGCTCAAATTAAGTCCATGAAAAAAGTAGCAGGAACATTAAAACTGGATCAGGCTCAATTTCGGGAATTGGAGGCATTTTCAAAATTTGGATCGGACCTGGATGCCGCTACTTTAAATGTAATTGAAAAAGGCAGGCGTAATGTTGAAATATTAAAGCAAGCACAAGCCGACCCTTTTACAGTAGAGGATCAGATAGCCATTATTTATGCAGGTTCCAAAAACCTATTGAGAGATGTTCCGGTTAATAAAGTAAAGGAGTTTGAAAAAGACTTTTTGGAATTTTTAAATGCAAAGCACAGAGATGTATTGGATACACTGAAGGCAGGCAAATTAACCGATGAGGTAATAGATACCTTAACTGAGGTATGTAAAGATCTGGCAGGTAAATATAAAAGCTAATCTTTAGATCACAATTTAAGAAATGGCAAATTTAAAGGAAATACGAAATAGAATAGTATCGGTATCCTCTACCATGCAGATAACCAGCGCCATGAAAATGGTGTCTGCTGCGAAGCTCAAAAAAGCGCAGGACGCCATTACTGCAATGCGGCCGTATGCCAATAAGCTTGCCGAGCTATTGCAAAACTTTAGCGGGAGTTTAGATGGTGAAATTGGGAGTAATTATACCGACAAACGAGAAGTGAAAAAGGTTCTTATTGTGGCAATTACATCTAACAGAGGTCTATGTGGAGCATTCAATTCAAATGTAATTAAGGAATGCGTTTCTATGGTGAAGGATAAATATGGGGAACAGCAAGTTGATTTTTTGACCATTGGTAAAAAGGCCAATGATATATTTCGAAAAAGGCATAATGTGATTTCTGACCACAGCAAAATCTTTGATGAACTTACTTTTGATAATACCGCAGAAATTGCAGAACAATTGATGCAATTATATATGGATGGAGTCTATGACAAAATAGAATTGGTATATAATAAATTCAAAAATGCAGCTACTCAAATAATCACCACTGAGCAATTCTTACCCATTACACCAGCAGAACAGGTTTCAAGCAGTACTGCTGATTATATATTTGAGCCTGCAAAGGCGGCAATTGTAGAACAACTTATTCCAAAGTCTTTAAAGACACAGTTATACAAGGCAATCAGGGATTCGTTTGCAAGTGAACATGGAGCCAGGATGACTGCCATGCATAAGGCAACTGACAATGCCACTGATTTAAGGGATCAACTAAAATTAACATATAATCAGGCCCGTCAGGCTGCTATTACCAATGAAATCCTTGAAATAGTTGGCGGAGCGGAGGCATTGAATAATTAGTAATTTTAAGTAAGCATCAATTTAATAAAAAATATAATCCCGCTTAACGCGGGATTTTTTTATATTCTTTAAATTCATAAATGGTAATGTCACTTTTTGGCACCAAATTTGGTTTTACATATTTATTAAATCGTAAAAAAGACAATTATGAAAAGCGCATCAATATTGATAATACTAACGGTTTTTAGCTTTTACGGATGTTCTTCCCAAAAGAATTTAAGTATAACTCCGCCTTTCAAGGTAAATAATCCAATTTGTCAGCAATATGCGGGGGGCAGGGAAGAAAGCGGCAGAGGCTTTGTTTTGGAATTGCCGGTATCTGTAGAAGGGAATGATGAAGTAGTATTTTTAGAAGTATATTTCCGGGGCCATAAATTGGAAACAGGGACAAAGGGCGAAGGGGAAAACCTGATGATTGTCTGTAATTATAAAGACACCAGCAGGCATGACAAACCAGATATTATAATGCATTCAGACCCTAAAAAGGAAGTTGGAAATCAGTTGCCTGGCTCAATAAGTGAAAAAAATACAGATTTCCCATTTGATTTAAAGAAAGATGAAGCGGTTTTAAGTTATAAAATTACCAGTGATGGCGATCAGGAAAGTAAGGTTATGTATTTCAAGATTTCAGGAATAAAGGATAAGCCTATACGTGCATATCAGTAAACGCCCAATAACAGACTTTGTACCATGGGTTTAAATACCTAAATTTAAGCCCAAATCTAAAAGCCATTGAGTTTATTTAAAAAACTTTTTAAGCAAACATTCATTTATGGTTTGGCTACCGTGTTACCCCGTATGCTGTCTTTTATTTTGGTCCCAATTTACACCAAGGTTATGCCACCGGGATCTTATGGTGAGGTAACATTAATTTTTTCCTGGTTTGCAATCTTTAATGTGATTTTAGCGTATGGGATGGAAACTACTTTTTTTAGATTCTTTAATGGGGATGATGATAAGAATAAAGTAGTGACCACGGCATTAATATCTTTGACTTTTAGCACTTTATTATTTACTATTCTGGCTTTGCTGTTTCAAAACCAAATGGTGGAATTGCTGAATATTGAAGAGCGTTATATTAAGTATGTTATTTTTATTCTTGCTCTGGATGCGCTTGCGATCATCCCCTTCGCCTGGTTAAGGGCAAATGAAAGACCCATGCGTTACGCGATGGTGAAAACAGTCAATGTCGCCCTGAATTTAGGGTTGAATATCTTTTTCCTCCTTTTGCTTCCGGGTCTGGCAGATGGGAATCCTGAAAGCTTGTTAAATGCCATATATATTCCAGATTTTGAAATATCATATATTTTTATTTCAAATTTAATAGCTAGCGGCATTACCTTGCTAATGATGGGGCGTCTTTATGGAAAAAGACCCTATACTTTTGACAAGGCACTTTGGCTTAAGATGTTAAAATATGGAATGCCGGTAATGATAGCCGGTATCGCATTTACGATTAATGAGGTTTTTGATAGAGTATTACTCGCGGAATTATTACCTCAGGATATTGCAAAAAGTGAAATGGGTAAATATTCTGCTTGTTATAAACTAGCGCTATTTATGACACTTTTTGCTACAGCTTTTCGCCTTGGGATAGAACCTTTTTTCTTTAGTCATTCTTCATCTGACCATCCTCAGCGCGCTTATGCGCAGATTACAAATTATTTTGTTGTCCTGGGGAGTGTAATCTTATTGGCGGTTGTTGTATTTGCAGATGTTTTAAAAGTAATTTTTATACAGAATCCCGCGTACTGGGATGCTATGCCTATAGTGCCGGTGATTGTACTGGCCAGCTTCTGCCTTGGAATTTATCATAATCTTTCTGTCTGGTATAAAGTTACTGACAGAACACAATTTGGCGCCTATATTTCAATGATTGGGGCATTAATTACAATCAGCATCAATTATTTATTTATTCCTGTTTGGGGATATTATGCTTCCGCACTGGCTACACTGGCAGCTTATGGTAGTATGATGCTGATCTCCTATTTTTTTGGCAGAAAGTTCTATCCTATTCCCTATAATTTTCGGAAAATAACTTTTTATCTGGGAATATCTGTTTTGTTTGCCTTTCTGGCTTTTTACGTGTTTAACAGAAATTTAATAATAGGCAGTGCTTTGCTTTTAGTATTTTTAATTCTACTCTACAAAATGGAAAATGAAACACTAAAAAGGATTTTTTTGGGAAGCATAAAAAGCAAAAACAACTAATATGAAAATTAAAATTATTAATAAATCAGATCACCCTATGCCGGTATATGAAACACCGGCCTCTGCCGGGATGGACCTCAGGGCCAATATATCTGATTCAATTACATTACAACCATTGGACAGGGCCGTAGTTAAAACCGGCCTGTTTTTAGAAATTCCAGTGGGCTATGAGGCACAGGTAAGGCCGCGTAGTGGATTGGCAGCCAGGAAAGGAATAACGGTCCTTAATACACCAGGAACAGTGGACGCAGATTACCGAGGGGAAATTGGCGTGATTCTTGTTAATTTGTCAAAAGAGGAATTTACAATCGTTAATGGGGAACGCATAGCACAATTGGTAATTACGGCTCATGAGCGCGCAGAATGGATTGAAACAGAAATATTATCTGAAACTGCAAGGGGAGAAGGCGGGTTTGGAAGTACAGGGACAAAATAGTGATGGTATAAAAATTTGAATTCACATCAGAATGATTATATGAACTTCAGACTTAAATGGGTTATTTATGTACTTGGGATATTTATTTTCTCACAGCTAATCCGTGCCCAGGAAGAGGAAAGCGCTGAGGTTTTTTTGGAAGATTATACCGATGAATTTCAGGAAGCTTTTTTTGATGCATTAAAACAAAAGGGGATTGAAAATTTTGACAAGGCTATTAATTTATTTCTTAAATGTAAAAGGCTGGATAGCACAAACAAAGTGGTAGATTTTGAACTTGCAAAGGCCTATAGAGCTAACAAGGAATATCCCCTTGCCCAGCAATATGCAATAGATGCATTAAATTCCGAACCGGAGAACCTGTGGTATTTGAATGAAGTAGTGGAAATTATGCAACAACAAGGGACCGATATAGAGATGATTAAAGAGCAGGTAACATTTGATAATAATAAACTAAAAGAAAATCTCGCCCTGATTTACTTTCAAAAAAAGAAGTACGAGCAGGCATTAAATATTTTAAAAGAAATGAAGAATTCTTTATTCAAAGATGAACTTTCACTCATGATCAAAGATTCTTTAGATAGAAACAGGAATATTGAGGTAATAAATGAGGGGCCTCCTGACCAAAACACGGACATAAACCCTCTTTTGCATTATAAAGATGAAATCGGGGAATTAATTCGCAATAAGGATTATTCTTCCTTGATTATAAAATCGGCTGAAGCTCTCGAGGAATTTCCTTCACAGCCTTATTTTTATTATGCCAGGGGAATGGGCTTAAATAAAAGCGGAAAACAAAAGGAAGCAATAGGTGAATTGGAAATTGCCCTGGATTTTCTTATCGACGACACTGAACTGGGAAATAATATTTACAAAGAATTAGCTGATGCATATACGTTTTTGGGAAACACATCAAAGGCAAATATGTATCTTAGTAAAATCAAATCTGGTTCCTGATCTAATGAAATACCATACCTATAGTTGGAATAGCTGGATGATCATAATTGTCCTGGCAATGCTTTCATTCTCTTGTAAATCAAGCAAGGTGATTTCTGAAGGAAAGGTTGATGAAAGACTTACCACCAAGGCAATAATCAAAAATCATTATAAAAATCAACCGGAATTCAGGACCATAAGCGGGAGGATGAAAGTTGAATATAATGATGGTAGCGCCGTTCAGAGTATTAATGTGAGCCTTAGAATTGAAAAGGACAAAGCAATATGGATGAGTGCCCCTTTGGGGGTTGTTAAGGCATTGATTACTCCAAAAAGAGTAACTTTTTACAATAAACTGCAAAATGAGTATTTTGATGGTGACTTTGCTTATTTGAGTAATTTATTAGGAACTGATTTAGATTTTAGCAAAGTTCAAAACTTATTACTCGGCCAGGCATTATTTGATCTGCGGACTGAAAAGTATACCTCTCTTGCTCTTGAAGACTACTACGAACTTAAGCCAAAAAACGCGGGTGATTTGTTCAAAACCTTGTTCTTAATTGAACCGAAGGATTTTAAAATTGCTACACAGCAGTTGTCCCAGCCATGGAATAAAAGATTATTAGAGGTTTATTACAAATCATATCAGGTAAAGAATAATCAAATCTTACCTGATGAAATTCAGATTACCGCACTTGATGTTGATCAAACCACTACTATTGCTTTACAACTAAGGAATGTAGAGTTGAATAAGCCATTGAATTTCCCATATAAAATACCAAAAGGTTTTGAAGAAATAGTCTTGAAATAAAATGAGAATTGCAAAGCAATATTCTACATATTTACTATTCATTATTTTAGCATTGCTGTGTTCAATGGTTTCTGGGCAAACCAATGAACAAAAGGCATTGGAAACCAGAAGAGAGCAGCTGCAAAAGGAAATTGAGGATATAAACAGACTGCTATTCGCCGAGAAGGAACAAAAGGGAACTGTTCTTGATCAAATGGAAGTGCTCGATCAAAAAATAAACGTAAGACAGCAATTGATCCGTGTGACTAATCAGCAGGCCAACCTTCTTAACAGGCAAATTAATGCGAACATTAGAAATATTTCAAAGCTTCGGGAAGACTTGGATGCTCTGAAGGAAGAGTATGCCACAATGATCCAAAAATCATATCGGAATAGATCGCAACAAAGCAGGCTAATGTTTCTTTTATCTTCAGAAAATTTTTTTCAGGCATTTAAAAGGTTACAATACATGAAACAATATACTCAGTTTAGAAAGGAACAAGGGGAGGATATTGTCAGAAAAACAGAAGAGCTAACAGAATTAAATAACAATTTAAGTGACCAGCGAAAGGAGAAGGAAGTATTGCTGGCACAGAATTTAAAGGCTAAAGGAGAATTGCTTAACGAAATAAAGTCACAGAAAGACCTCTTAAAGACAATTAGACAAAATGAGAGTAATTATGCTGCTGCTATAAGTAAGAAGAAGCAGGAAGCGCGTAAAATTGATCAGCAAATTGAAAAATTAATTCGATCTGCTATTGCCGCATCGAATAAGGAGGCAGGGAAAACTGTATCAACAAATAAGTTTGTTTTAACACCGGAGGCGACATTAGTGGCAAACAATTTTTCCGCCAATAAGGGCAAACTAATCTGGCCGGTTGAAAAGGGAATTAAACAACAGGGTTTTGGCATTTATACGGATGCCGTATATCCGGGAATAAAACATCAAAGTAACGGGGTTATAATTGTGACGGATGAAGGAGCTACCGCCCGTGCGGTTTTTGAAGGAGAAGTTATTGCCATTTTGGCCATACCAGGAGGAAATAAAGGCGTTCAGATTAAACATGGAAACTACATAAGCACCTATTATAACCTGTCTGATTTGTATGTAAAAAAGGGGGATAAAGTAAGTTTAAAAGAAGAGCTGGGATTAATATATACTAATCGGTATAGTGGATTGACTCAACTAAAATTTTACCTGTATAAGGACGCTACGAGGCTAAATCCCGAAGAATGGATTTACCGACTTTAACAATAAATGGATTATGGGACCAATTACTGATATTAAGGGAACCTTTACATTACACAATGGGGTAAAAATGCCGTACTTCGGATTGGGTGTTTACCTATCCGAAGATGGTAAAGAAGTAATAAATGCTATAAAATGGGCGCTCGACGCCGGTTACCGTCATATAGATACTGCGTCTGTTTACAATAATGAAGAAGGGGTAGGTATTGGAATTAAAGAAAGTAATGTATCAAGGGAGGATATTTTTGTTGTAAGCAAAGTTTGGAATTCGGACCAGGGTTATGATACTACCCTAAAAGCCTTTGACGAAAGCCTTGACAGACTGGATCTGGAATATTTGGATCTTTATCTGGTACACTGGCCGGTTTCAGGAAAATCTACAAATACATGGAAGGCCTTGGAATATTTATATGAACAGAAGCGGGTGAGGGCTATTGGGGTAAGTAACTTTTTGCAACACCACCTGCAGGATTTATTGAGTTCAGCAAAGATTGTTCCAATGGTAAATCAGATGGAATTCCACCCATATTTGGTCCAGCAGGATCTTTTGGATTTTTGTAAAGCTAAAAATATTCAATATGAAGCCTGGTCTCCAATGATGCAAGGCAATATTTTTGGCATTGATATTTTTAAAGAACTTGCACATAAATACAGCAAAACCATCGCTCAAATAGTTTTGCGCTGGGATTTGCAAAAGGGAGTTATCACTATTCCCAAGTCCTCTAACCGGGAAAGAATTATTGCCAATGCCGATATTTTCGATTTTGAAATAACCGATGGGGATATGGATAATTTAGATAGTTTAAATAGAGGAAAACGCTTTGGTCCGGACCCGGACAACTTCCATTTCGAGATATAAATTACTGAATTAAAATTACTCTTTTATGAATAAGGCCCGCAGTTCTGTAGCCTCAGAGGGTTTCATTTTACCTGCCAGAACCAGACTAAGTTGTTTTCTTCTCAGTGCACCCTCGAAGCGTTCAATTTCGAGTTCAGTTTCAGGGACTACAGGAGGAACTTCTGTAGGTTTACCTGTATCGTCCACAGCAACAAAAGTGTAAATGGCTTCATTGGCTTTAATACTTTCCCCACTAAATCTGTCTTCCATCCAGACATCAATATAAACTTCCATCGAAGTTCTAAAAGTACGGGATATTTTGGCCTCCACTGTCACAACGCTTCCCAGGGGGACAGAACGGTTAAAAGCCACATGATTAACGGATGCGGTCACTGTAATTCGACGGCTGTGCCGCCTGGCAGCTATACTGGCTGCCCGGTCCATACGAGCCAATAGTTCCCCGCCAAATAAATTATTCAAAGGGTTAGTCTCGCTGGGCAAAACCATATCTGTCATTATTGTTCTGGATTCACTGGGTGTCTTGGACTGCATATGATTTTTTTTCAAAGATACGCAGCAATTGTATTGAAGAAGAAGAAAGAAGTTATTTTGTAGACAGCATCCAGGCGTCTTGTGATTCTGTATGCTTTATTTTCTTCAGAAAGATTAGGGCTTCTTCGGCATTTTCGTAACTCCCATAAGTAACTTGATGCAAGCCATAACTGTTTATTCCTATGTATGCGGCATCATAACCCCTTTCGCGTAATTGTTTCACTTTCTTATCCGCATTTTCCTGAATTCTGAATGCCCCGGCTATGATATGGTGATTACCTTTGGTTTTTTTAGTTACATGAAGCTTGAGTTCAGGTAATTCAAGAGGGTTTGAGTTAAAAAATGTAGCTTCCTGAATATTTTTAGACACAAGTGTTTGAGCTTCCTCCTGCACGATTTGTTTGGTGTTCAGTGTTTCACTGTAAAAGTGAAAAGAAGTCAGTCCCGTTGATAAGGCCAATAATATTATGGCAGCATATTTTAAATAGGGTCTGAATGAAGTCTTTTCCCGTTGTTCGGGGGTAATTATAAATGGAATCTTTTCTTCTAATTCAACAATCTGTTCTTTAAGTATTTCACGAGTAACTGTTGAAGACACAAATGACGAAAGGCCAAAAGAAGAGGTCAGATAATTAACCTCATAGGAAGGCTGAAACTGCAATTTACCTTCTCTGTTTAACCATAATTCGCCTATAGCTGCTATTTTTAGCCTATCTCCTGAATGCAATCGTCTCTTCCATTCTTTGGCTTCCTCCAGGATCTGTTTCAGCATCTCTTCATATGACTTGTTTTCGGCATTAGCCATATACGAAACCAATAAACCATCATTAGATGACAATTGTTCATTAAAGGATATTTGTTTTGAGGGAGGGTAAAAAGTATTGGTAGGTTTTTGAAGAACAGCCGATTTCATCTGAGTAAGAAAGGCACCAAAATCAGGAACTACAACGCAGTTGTACCGGTATAAAAGTTGTTGAATGTAATGCTCAATTCCCATAAACACAAAGATCAATAAAATTTAGGGGGCTTCAAACTAGAGAGAGAATTTTTTTATTAACATAATATTTTGTGTAATTTGTGGATAACTTAAAAAATATGATAAATGACTAAGGATGAGTTAATTGCAACTCTTAGATTGCAAAATATACCTCATATCGGGGATATAACAGCCAAGAAGCTGATAGCTCACTCTGGTAGTCCAATGGCAGTTTTTTTAGATAAAAAGGGCCATCTTGAAAAAATTGAAGGAATCGGATCTGTAACCTTGGGTGGATTGCACAACAAAAAACATCTTCAAAAAGCAGAGATTGAATACGAATTTATAATTAAAAATGGGATATCATATTCATATTTTGAGGATGTGGACTACCCTTCTTATTTAAAACACTGTATAGACGGTCCTGTCCTGCTTTTCAAAAAGGGTAACATTGAGCTGGAGAATAAAAAAGCAATCAGCATAGTGGGTACTAGGAATAGTACAAGTTATGGCAGGGATTTTTGTGAAAAATTTATCGAAGATATAGCACACCTGGATCCTGTAATTGTAAGTGGCTTTGCATATGGAATTGATATTTGTGCGCACAGGGCAGCTTTAAAGAATGGACTGCAGACCATTGGATGTGTTGCGCACGGCCTAAATCAAATATATCCGAAAGCCCACCACAGGTATGTTGATGAAATTGAAAAAAGCGGGGGGTTCCTAACAGAATTCTGGAGCACAAGTAACCCGGACAGGGAAAATTTTCTAAAAAGGAATAGAATAATTGCAGGTATAAGTGAAGCCACTATTGTAATTGAATCCGGTGAAAGGGGAGGTAGTCTGGTTACTGCTGATATTGCCAATAGTTATAATAGGGATGTATTTGCTGTGCCTGGCCGGGTAAAGGATAAATATAGTCTGGGATGCAATAATCTTATAAAGGGGCAAAAGGCCCATATGCTCACCTCCGCTGCAGATTTAATTTATTTATTGGATTGGCAAGCTGAAGAACACAATACTACCCCGGTGCAAAAACAACTTTTTGTGGAATTGGATGATAATGAGAAAATAATCTACTCTTTTTTACAAAAAGATGGGCGACAGTTGATAGACCAAATTGCCTTGAATTGTAAATTACCTGTATTTAAGACAATGTCCAGTTTATTGACCATGGAAATGAAAGGAATGATAAAGCCTTTACCGGGGAAACAGTATGAAGCCATTTAAATTTTATCAGACCGGGCGGTTTGTAATGTGCGTATTTGACATCTGTAAACCTTCTATTCATGGAGTTCATCGATAAAATACACATATAAAGCTCCCGATTAATAACAGGGCTTTGCATATCAAAATTTACTTACCAACCCGATAGTTGGTTTGCGAAAATCTAGTATCCAATTTTATGCCTAACCCTTGCCAGAACTGTATCGGCCACTTTTTTTGCTTTTTCTGCTCCTAATGCCAAAGCATCATCTACCTCATTAAGATGATTCATATAGTAGTTAAACTTATCACGAGGAGATTTAAATTGTTCAAGGATTAATTCGTACAATGCCTGTTTTGCATGTCCGTAGCCATAGTTGCCGTTTAAATAATTGGATCGCATTTCAGCAACCTGGGCATTGGAAGCTAGGATGCTATATAGGGAAAAAGTGGTGTCGGTATCAGGGTCTTTAGGATCCTCAAGAGATTTGCTATCTGTGACAATACTCATAATTTGTTTTCGCAGTTTTTTATCCTCCTGAAAAATGTCTATTAAATTGCCCTTACTTTTACTCATTTTTGCACCATCTGTCCCCGGAATATACATAGTGTCTTTTTGAACCTGAGCCTCCGGTATTACAAAGGTCTCACCCATTTGTGTCTGGAAACGTGATGCAACATCACGTGTCATTTCTAAATGTTGTAACTGATCTTTACCCACAGGGACAATATTTGCATCGTATAACAATATATCAGCAGCCATTAACATGGGATATGAAAACAACCCGGCATTGATATCTTCAAGCCTGTCTGCTTTGTCTTTGAACGAATGCGCTAAGGTCAGTCGTTGATAGGGATAAAAACAGCTTAAATACCAGGCCAGTTCAGTCACTTGCGGAACATCGCTCTGTCTATAAAACACGGTACTTTCAACATCAAGCCCGAATGCTAACCATGTGGCGGCTGTGGCATAGGTGTTGTGCCTCAGTTCATCGCCATTTTTAATTTGAGTTAGGGAATGCATATCAGCAATAAAAAGGAAAGAATCATTTTTAGCATCTTTAGCCATATTTATCGCAGGTATAATGGCACCCAGGATATTCCCAAGGTGCGGTGTTCCTGTACTTTGTATACCGGTCAATATTCTTGCCATTTCGATTATATTTCAGTGGCAAAAGTAAAAGAAATACGATTACCCTGCTAAAATTGTTATTTTTGATTTATGCGCTTACTTCTGCAAAAAATAGGGCACCTGCTCTATCGAATTTGGTTTTATATCCTGGTTAGCCTTCCTATTTTTGTATTTTTCCCATTACTTCTCCTTACAACCCTCACAGAAAGGACGTACCGCCAATTTTTTTGGCTGGCGCGCAATATATGGGCAAATACAATTATTTACGGGATGTTTTGCTTTCCAAAAATATGCTATGAACAAAAACTGGAAAAAGGTAAGAGCTATATGTTGGTAGCCAACCATACCAGTATGCTGGATATTATGATGATGTTAAAGACCAGTAGGAATCCATTTGTTTTTGTGGGGAAGAAGGAATTGGTTACTATTCCGGTTTTTGGATTTTTTTATAAGCGTGTTTGTATTCTTGTTGATAGGGAAGACAGTAGAAGTAGGACTGCGGTATATAGGAGGGCGCAGAAAAGATTAAATCAAGGGCTCAGTATTTGCATCTTTCCGGAAGGAGGTGTTCCTGAGGAGCATATTTTACTGGATGAATTTAAGGATGGGGCTTTTAAAATGGCAATAGCTCACAATATCCCGGTGGTACCGATAACTTTTTACGATAACAAGAAGCGTTTTCCTTTCACATTTTTTAGTGGCGGCCCCGGTGTAACCAGAGTGAAGGTTCATCCTTTTTACAAGACCGACGAATTAAAGGAAGTACAAAAATCGGAATTGCGGGAACAGGTAAGGATGGTCATATTAAAAGAGCTTCAGGGGAAACTGGCAAAGGACGACTAATGGGGGCATTCAGGTTAGAAAATACCAAATGGTTTTTAAATAAAACCAAAGCCAGGAACTGCCATTTTAAAAACAGGCTTTCGCTAAACGAGGGCTTTTATAACCAAATTATTCAGTACACTAAAATTTAAAATTCAGACCGGTATAGACTCCAACAGAAAAAGGTTGAAAATCACCGGCTGATTGTGAAAATGTGTTTAATTGATATTTAAACATTGGCTCCAGATTCAATTGTAATGTAGGTGAAAATTTATAATTCAAACCAAAACCAATATTTGTACTTAAATTCACATCATTGATATTATTGGCTTCACCCATCTCAACGGTATTGCCATTTGCCTGTAGAACAACTGAGTTATCCACTAGGAAGAGGGAGCTTAATCCGCCAATAAGGTTAATACCAAATTTATGGTCAAGCAACGCAAAATTAATTTCCACCGGTAATTCCAAATAACCAAAATCCTGAACCATTCTGCCATCGCGTGCCGGGTTTTGAGCTGCAACTTCCAAACTACTGGCCTGCTGGGATAATTTACTGTCCTCTGTATTCCTGACCACTAAATTTTTTGAAGTAGACACATAATTTATATTATCAATTTGATTATTTGTAGAAGCGGAAATTGAAGCAGAAAATGATATTTCATTTGTATCATAGCTATAATCCACTTTGTGGAGCCCGGAACGTATACTTAACTTTTTACTAATACCATATGAAACAGTCAAACCGTAACTTAGATTAACATTTCCGGTTTTTGAATTGGCTACAAAATTTGAATGGATTGGGGAACCGCTGCCAAATGAATTAAAATAAACTGGTCCAATACTGGGTCCCACAGACCATTTATTGCCTTTACTTTCGGCCAATTCGGTTTCCTGTGGAATCTCAATTTCGTCGAAAATGGATTTCTTTGGTTTGTCATTCTCAAGTTCTTCCTCTTTTTTGTCCGCGTTATTTTTAGTGGCTATACCACCAGTTTTATCAGTTTCTATCGCAGGAATTTCCTTTTGAGTTTCTTTGTTAGAAAGAATTTGTTGACTCACAGTATCCGATGATTCCCTGGCTAAAGAAGAAGCCATTTCAGTATTTTTATTTTCAGAGGACTGTGTTTCCATATATGTTTCTTGCGCTTCATCTTTGTTAATCTGACCCCTGGTATTTTCAGGGTGAACCGATGAAATTGCCGTTTCTGTGCCTGTAGTTCTAGATATGTCGGTTCCTTTTTCCTGCTTTAAATTCTTTTTTTCATTAGAATTAACAATAGAGGCCTCTTCATTTAGCAATCCTGATGAAGGCATATTAGATCCATTTGACGGGATTGCATTCGCTTTTTCTTTTTCGGTTTCCGTTGAATTTGCCACAGCACTCCTGCCTTCATCTGTGTTATCCGGTAAAGCATTTTCAGTATCATCTGTCCCCGTATTATCTAATGGGGTAACACTTTCAACATCGGTAATTATTTCATCCGAATTACCGTGATTACCCGAAGGAATAAAAACGTATAATAATACGGTTAAAAGCGCTGCTACGCCTCCCAATTTCCACCAAAGAGGAACTATTGGTCGTTGCCTTTTCTTGCTGTCCAGGGAGGCAGAAATTGCCTTCCAAACTTTTTCGTCCGGAACTTCCTTAAAGTCTTTCAACTTCTCCTGGTACAATTTGTCAATATTTTCTTTTTTCATGCCTTAGGTAGTTAAGCAATATTTATATTTTTTTTCTTTATTTTTTCTTTTAAAATCACCCGGGCCCTGGCCAGGTTTGATTTTGAAGTCCCCTCGGATGTTCCTAATTTTTCACTTATTTCCTTATGGGTAAATCCATCGAGGACATACATATTAAAAGTGAGTCTGTATTTATTGGGAAGCTCCTGTATATATCGCAGCAGGGTGGGGAGGTCAATATCTAAAAATTCTGTATCTGAATCAATTTCAGATTCTTCCGCTACATTTTCTGTAACCACTTTTAGGTATTCTTCCTTTCTATATTTTTGAAGTACCGTATTAACAGTAACCCTCTTAATCCAACCCTCAAATGACCCTTTAAACTTATACTGACCAATTTTTTCATATATGGTCATAAAACTGTCATGAAGATTATCTTCGGCCTCCGCTTTATTACGAGAATATTTCAGGCAGATACCGAACAATAATTGTGCATAGTTTTTATACAATTGTTCCTGCGCTTTTCTATCTCCTCTTTTACAATTATGTATGAGTTCTTTTAGACTCAAAATAGTGGTTAGATTAATAAAACCTAAAATAGTAGATTATGGGTTTACAGGAACTTCAATTTCCAAATATTCCTGTTCTCCGTTTTCATTTTCCCCAGTCCAGAACCTAAAGAGGTAAGTTTCTGAATAAAGGCAAATAAAATTAAATGAAGATTCTGCTTCGCCCATGCCTTCCACACACTCCGGATCATCAAATTGCGAACCTATAGGAACTACATTTCTTGTAGTTTGTTCAATGGGGGTTACGTCAAAACCTTCAAAAGAGGCACATCCATTAGGCAACATATAAGTTACTTTAATTTGATAGGTTTCATGCAGATTAAATGAATCGGGTAATTCTGCACTAATAACCTGCAGCGGGATAAAATAAAAATTTGGTCGATCGTCATCCAAACTACAGGAAGACAAAACAAATACGAATAATACAAAAATTAGTGAGACTATTCTTTTCATCATTATCTATTAAAATCTTTTGTACAAGATGATAACATTGGACAATGGTTGCTTAAAAAAAAGAATAATACTAAAATAACAACTAGCCGGTATTAGGCTTTTACGGCATTGATTGCTTCTTTTATTTTACTTTCTAATTCTTCCAGGAGTTCCGGATTATCTTGTAGAAGTGATTTTACTGCATCTCTGCCCTGCCCGAGCTTTGTATCCCCGTAACTGAACCAGGACCCGCTTTTTTTGATGATTTCATATTGCACTCCAAGATCCAGAATTTCACCAACCTTGGATATTCCTTCTCCGTACATAATATCAAATTCTGCGGTTTTAAAAGGAGAAGCCACTTTGTTTTTCACAACCTTTACCCTCGTTTTATTACCCAAAACGGCACCATCCGTGTCTTTTATTTGTGTAGATCTTCGGATATCCAATCTTACGGAGGCATAAAACTTAAGTGCATTCCCTCCGGTTGTCGTTTCAGGATTCCCAAACATCACCCCTATTTTTTCTCTTAACTGATTAATGAAGATTACGGTACAATGTGTTTTGCTTATAGAGCCTGTTAATTTTCGAAGCGCCTGTGACATCAATCGGGCATGTAAACCCATTTTAGAATCGCCCATCTCTCCTTCAATTTCGCTTTTTGGAGTTAAAGCAGCAACCGAATCTATAATGACTATATCAATAGCACCAGATCGAATCAGATTATCTGCAATTTCCAATGCCTGCTCCCCGTGATCTGGTTGGGAAATGATAAGATTGTCAATATCAACACCTAAATTCTTAGCGTAAAACCTGTCAAAGGCATGTTCTGCATCAATAAATGCGGCAATACCGCCATTTTTTTGCGCCTCTGCTATTGCATGTAATGTGAGTGTGGTTTTTCCCGAAGATTCGGGGCCATATATTTCTATAACTCTACCGCGAGGGTACCCACCTACCCCCAGGGCAATATCTAATCCAAGTGAGCCAGAAGGGATAACTTCTACATCCTCAATAACATAGTCGCCCATTTTCATGACGGCACCTTTACCATAAGTTTTGTCCAGCTTATCCAGAGTTAGTTTTAATGCTTTAAGTTTCGCTTCTTTATCGTTAGCCATTTGTGATTTTCTATGATATTAGGACAGCTAAATTACCATTTCTTTTTTCATATAACAATGCCAAAAGCAACCTTTTTAGAAATCCTGCATCTCACTGGTAAGAGTTCAAATTGAAACACGAAATAAACCAATGTTCCACGGAACTTTGGGCAACGGTGACCGCATCCTCTCTGGTTGATCTATGAAAAAGAAAATTACCCAGGAGTGGTCTATAAAGAGTCTTGAAACTTCAAGGCTCTTTTTTATTCTGACAGTAATGAATAGTTTAAATGAGCTTATTGGCCTCAAAATCAGGAGGATTCTCTTGTACTAAAGTGTAATATGTTTAATTTTGCAGAAATAAACATTCTTAAACTTAATAATTAGTATAGCATGCAACTGTACAATACATTAAGTGCTAAAGAAAGGGAATCCCTTATTGAGGCAGCCGGACAGGAGCGACTGACTATTTCCTTTTATAAGTACGCACATATTCTTAATCCTAAATTATTCAGAAATCATTTGTTTATTCACTGGAGTGAACTTGATGTTTTGGGGAGGATCTATGTGGCTCCCGAAGGGATTAACGCCCAATTGTCAGTTCCGGCGGATTACTTTGAAAGATTCAAAGCACATTTGGACAGTATCTCATTTCTTGAAGATGTTCGCCTTAATATCGCGATAGAGCAGGATAATAAATCTTTTTTGAAACTTAAAATTAAGGTGCGGAAGAAAATTGTGGCCGATGGCTTGAATGACAGCACTTTTGATGTGACTAACAAAGGAATCCACGTGGATGCTTCCCATTTTAATGAGTTGATTGATGACCCAAATACAATTTTGGTTGATATGCGAAATCACTATGAAAGTGAAATCGGGCATTTTAAAAATGCGATTACACCAGATGTTGACACATTCAGGGATTCTTTGGACATTATAGAAAAAGATTTGTCCTTATATAAGGAAAGCAGAAACCTGGTGATGTATTGCACAGGCGGTATCCGATGTGAAAAAGCGAGCGCATATTATAAGCACAAAGGATTTAAAAATGTATTTCAGTTAGAAGGGGGAATTATCGAATATACCCGCCAGGTAAGACAAAAGAATCTTGAAAATAAATTTTTGGGAAAGAATTTTGTGTTTGATCACAGACGAGGGGAGCGTATAACCGACGATATCATAGCCCGGTGCCATCAGTGCGGTGAATTATGCGATACCCATGTAAACTGTGCTAATGAAGCTTGTCATCTTCTTTTTATACAATGTGAAGCCTGTGCTGAAAAAATGAACAATTGTTGTTCCGGCCATTGCAAAGAAATCCATGAACTTCCTTTTGAGGAGCAGAAAAGGCTAAGAAAGGGAAAAGGGGTGAGCAATAAGATTTTTAAGAAGGGCAGATCAGAAGTGTTAAAATTTAAAAAATAGAACAGCTTTTCTATATTTCCTGAGTTGAACAGAGAATTATTCCACAATTATTGGCACTTTACATCACAGTAAAAAAGTACTATCTTTACCTTCAAGAAATTTTTATGAACCTATTTTGGCAGAACCATAAATTAGTTTTGCCAAACCAATATATAAAATATGGGTTGTAACAGTTGTTCAACCGGCAAGGATGGGCAGCCGCGTGGATGCAAAAATAATGGAACTTGCGGCACAGATAGCTGCAATAAACTTACCGTATTTGACTGGCTTTCAAATATGTCTCTGCCAAGTGGTTCTCAGCCATTTGATTGTGTTGAAATTCGGTTTAAAAATAGTAGAAAGGAGTTTTTTAGGAATGCGGAAAATCTGTCATTATCCATTGGCGATATTGTGGCTACGCAGGCTAAATCTGGCCACGATATTGGTATGGTCACCTTAACCGGAGAATTGGTAAGGGTACAGATGAAGAGAAAGAAAGTTTCGGATTCAGAAGAGGAAATCCCAAAAATATATCGGAAAGCAACCCAGAAGGATATAGATAAATGGCAGAAGTGCCGTGATAAGGAAGAGGAAATTAAGAAGCGCGCCCGGGAAATGGCTATCTTATTAAAATTACAGATGAAGATCTCTGATGTGGAATTTCAAGGGGATGGTTCTAAAGCTACTTTCTATTATACAGCGGAAGAACGTATTGATTTCAGGCAACTGATTAAAGATATGGCTAAGGCTTTTGCCATTCGCATAGAAATGAAGCAAATTGGATATAGACAGGAAGCACAGCGTTTAGGGGGTATTGGTTCCTGTGGAAGGGAATTGTGTTGTTCTACCTGGTTATCGGATTTCCGTTCAGTCAGCACTTCTGCAGCACGGTATCAGCAACTTTCACTTAATCCTCAAAAATTGGCTGGACAATGTGGTAAACTAAAATGTTGCTTGAACTATGAGTTGGATCTATATTTGGAAGCATTAGAAGATTTTCCTTCTCAGGAAAGTAAGTTATTCACAGAAAAAGGAATAGCTTTTTGCCAGAAAACCGACATATTTAAAGGGATGTTGTGGTTCTCCTATAAAGATGATCCCTCTAACTGGCATTCGCTTACAAAAGAACAAGTCAAGGAGATATTGGATAAAAATAAGGCAAAAAAACCAGTAGCTAGCCTGGAAGAATTTGCTGTTGAAAATATTGAAGAAGAAGAAGAAGAACTAATTTTTGAAAATGTTGTAGGGCAGGACAGCCTTACAAGGTTTGACCGTCCAAAACGAAAAAACAAAGGCGGGAATAATAAAAAAAGAAGGAATAACAGAAAAAGACCTGCCAAAAATGCCTGAAAGGATTATTTATTCAATGTTGGTTTTATTGATTTTGGCATGTAATGATAAACTTACGCATTCTGAATTTCAGTCTAATCCCGGTGGAATATGGGCTAATAGTGACGCTAAAGTGTTTAATTTTACGGAAAATGACACCATTAGCTCGAATGACGTTTTTATTTCTATAAGAAATGATGAATCTTATCCTTTCAGCAACCTTTTTTTAATTGCAGATTTAGAATATCCTAATGGCGATATCCAAAGGGATACCCTGGAGTATGAAATGGCTATGCCAGATGGCAAATGGCTTGGTAAAGGATATGGGAGTATCAAAGAAAATAAACTTTGGTATAAGGAAAACATCATTTTTCCCGTTAAGGGCGTATATACTTTACAAATTTCCCATGCGATGCGGAAAAATGGCAGCGCAGAGGGGATCATGGAACTTCAAGGCATCATCGATGTTGGTTTCTTAATTGAAAAGCGTAAATAAATTATGGCAAAAGCCCGGAAAAAGAAGGTTTCTTCCAACTTTTCTAAGTTTATAAAATGGTTTTGGATTCTGTTTGCTTCAGGTCTGTTCCTGGTATATTTTATATTTCTGCTCGCTTCCTGGGGTTTTTTGGGAGAGATGCCAACCTTTGAGAGACTCGAGAATCCACAGACAAATTTAGCCACCGAAATTATCTCTTCAGATGGTCAAACCCTTGGAAAGTTTTATTTGGATGACAACAGGACGCCCGTTTCCTACGATGAACTGCCCGAGAATTTGGTTCATGCTTTAGTTGCGACAGAAGACGCAAGATATTACGAACATTCCGGAATAGATGCAAGAGGAACATTACGGGCAATGGTATTTCTTGGAACACGAGGGGGGGCAAGTACGATTACGCAGCAATTGTCCAAATTGCTCTTTACTAAAAGGATATCTGGCGGAGCTGCCGGCCGAATTATTCAAAAAGTAAAGGAATGGGTAATAGCAATACGACTGGAAAGGCAATATACTAAGGAGGAGATTATTGCAATGTATTTAAACACCTATGATTTTATCAACAATGCAGACGGAATACGTTCTGCGTCAAGAATTTATTTTGGCAAGGAACCGGTTGATTTAAAGACCGAAGAAGCAGCTGTATTGGTTGGGATGTTAAAGAATTCTTCACTCTATAATCCTATTAGAAGAGAAGAATTGGTATTAAATCGTCGTAATACCGTGTTGGGTCAAATGGCCAAGTATGACTTTATTTCTGAAAAGGAAAGAGATTCTCTACAGGCCTTAAAAATGGATATAAATTTTACTCCGGAATCTCATAGGGATGGCCTTGCTACCTATTTCAGGATGTATTTACAAGGGTTTCTGAATGATTGGATTGAAAAAAACCCCAAACCTGCGGTTGAAGGTGAAAGAGACCGGTGGAATATTTATTTGGATGGTCTTAAAGTATATACCACTGTGGATTACCGGATGCAGAAAAATGCTGAGGATGCCGTTAAAGAACATATGAAAAGACTTCAAAAGGAGTTTTTTCATCAAAATACACCGGATAGAAATAGTACCGCTCCATTCCTTGATATCAATTCAGAAGAGACTAGAAGAATCATGGAGCGTGCTATGAAAAATTCAGAACGCTGGCGCATTATGAAGGCCAATGGCATATCTGAAAAAGATATAAGGGCGTCTTTTTCCGAAAAAACTGAGATGACCGTATTTGACTGGAATAGGGATACCCAGGAGAAGGATACAATAATGACCCCTTTAGATTCTATAAGGTATTATAAAACCTTCTTGAGGGCGGCCATGATGTCAATGGAACCCCAAACAGGCCATGTGAAAGCATGGGTAGGTGGACTAAACTACAAACATTTTCAATACGACAATGTAATTCAGGGAGCAAGACAGGCCGGCTCAACCTTTAAGCCTTTCGTTTACGCTGCCGCCATTGATCAATTGAGACTATCACCCTGTGATTCACTTCCTGATAGTCAGTATTGTATTGAAGCCGGTAAACACGGAAACCCGGAACCGTGGTGCCCCAAGAATTCCGACGGTAAGTTTTCCGGAAAGATGTATACGCTAAAACGCGCCCTTGCCAACTCGGTAAACTCGGTTACGGCTCAGTTAATAGACAGAGTCGGGCCTAAACCCGTCGTAGCCATGGTAAAAGACCTGGGTTTAACCGGAGAAATTCTTGAAGTCCCTTCAATTGCTTTGGGAACCCCTGATTTTAATGTATATGAAATGGTGGGGGCCTATGGTGCTTTTGTAAATCAGGGGGTGTATGTAAAACCCGTAATGGTTACCCGTATAGAGGATAAGAATGGCACTGTACTCTATGAATATGTCCCGGAGACAAAAGATGTGCTCAGTAAAGAGGTGGCCTATGCTATGATTAATTTGATGGAAGGGGTCACCCAGGGGGGCTCCGGAACCAGATTAAGGCATTCTTCTAATAAAGACCAAACGGTATATAAAGAAATAATTACCGGTTATCCTTATGAATTTACGAATCCGATTGCAGGTAAAACAGGAACGACACAGAACCAAAGCGACGGTTGGTTTATGGGTATGGTTCCTAATCTGGTAACAGGTGTATGGGTTGGAGGCGAAGACAGAGCAACCCATTTTAAGACCATTACATATGGGCAGGGAGCATCAATGGCTTTACCTATATGGGCTTTATATATGAAAGAAAATTATGCCAATGAGGAACTGGGAATTTCCAAAGAGGAATTTCCAAGACCGGAAGAACTTACTATTAATGTTGATTGCAACAAAGAAAGTGAAGATGCACCAGTAAAGGATAACCTTGAGGATGACCTTGACGAGTTTGATTTTTAATAAACGGCCCTATTTTTCAGGATTTAATGATTTAAACTAATCCCGCTTTTTAGCGGGATCTTTTTATTTAATAATGTATTTTAGTGGTTATGGGAAACAGCACTATTAATTTCGTTATTTAGCGCATATGATACGTAAAACAGTAGCAAATGTAAAGGATGCATTAATTGGAGTAGAGGACGGAATGACCTTTATGTTGGGTGGTTTTGGGCTTTGTGGGATTCCTGAGAACGCTATTTCGGAGCTTGTACGCCTGGGAGTAAGAGATATTACATGTATTAGTAATAATGCCGGGGTTGATGATTTTGGGCTTGGCTTATTATTGCAGAAACATCAGATCAAAAAAATGATCTCCTCTTATGTGGGTGAAAATGATGAATTTGAAAGGCAGATGTTAAGTGGAGAACTTGATGTTGAACTGACTCCTCAGGGTACGCTTGCGGAGAAATGCAGAGCAGCACAAGCTGGTTTTCCTGCGTTCTATACTCCTGCAGGATATGGGACTGAAGTAGCAGAGGGTAAGGAAACTCGGGATTTTAATGGTAAAATGTATGTTCTTGAGCAGGCATTTGAAGCTGATTTTTCTTTTGTGAAAGCATGGAAAGGTGACGAAGCAGGAAATTTGATTTTTAAAGGAACTGCACGAAACTTTAATCCTTGTATGTGCGGAGCAGCAAAGATTACAGTTGCTGAAGTAGAGGAGTTGGTGCCGGCAGGGAGTCTGGATCCAAATGAAATACATATCCCGGGGATATTTGTTCAACGAATTTTTCAGGGGGTTCATTTTGAAAAGAGAATTGAACAACGTACAGTAAGATCCCGTAACTAACTACCAAAAAAGGACTGTAAAATGCTGGATAAAATTGGGATTGCAAAAAGAATTGCGAGAGAAGTTAAAGACGGGTACTATGTAAACCTGGGGATTGGCATTCCAACTCTGGTGGCGAATTATGTCGATGATAATATCAGCGTTGAATTTCAAAGTGAAAATGGCGTTTTGGGAATGGGTCCATTCCCATATGATGGAGACGAAGATGCTGATATAATTAATGCGGGCAAACAAACCATTACCACCCTGCCCGGAGCTTCCTTCTTTGATTCTGCAACTAGTTTTGGGATGATTCGTGGAAAACACGTTGACCTTACAATTCTAGGAGCTATGGAAGTAGCTGAAAATGGTGATATTGCCAATTGGAAAATCCCCGGAAAAATGGTAAAAGGTATGGGGGGAGCCATGGATCTTGTGGCCTCCGCGGAGAATATCATTGTAGCTATGATGCATACCAATAAGGCAGGAGAATCAAAACTGTTAAAAAAATGTTCGCTTCCACTAACTGGCGTTGGTTGTGTAAAAAAAATAGTAACTAATCTTGCGGTCCTGCAAGTTACTCCCGGTGGATTCCTTTTGGCTGAAAGGGCACCCGGTGTGAGTGTAGAAGAGATTAAGCAGGCAACCGAAGGGACTTTAATCATTGAAGGAGACATTTCCGAGATGACCGTTTAACGATCAAAGCAAACACTTGGTCGATAAATTAAAATGAGTTGCTTTTTTCACAACAAATTGGAGATATTTCACAACATATTTT
>Ga0316188_10000043_pt1:2500-37197 | contig 37197 bp, 41 predicted proteins | sample Phiworburrow1_MG_FD_204933 | JGI IMG/M metagenome (GOLD analysis project Ga0316188, IMG submission 204933) | Coastal sediment microbial communities from Maine, United States - Phippsburg worm burrow 1 | ecosystem: Environmental > Aquatic > Marine > Coastal > Sediment | place: USA... | reverse complement strand
ATAAAAACAGAATCAATTCGTTCCTTAAGATCCGAAAAATTAGTTCCTATACCCGATAGTCTTGTGGATATCAGTTTAAGTTCCCGGAGCAAATTTACAATCCCGACCTGTTCATCCCGTAACAATTGACTTCCCCTGGATAAATTTTCAAGGACAGTCTCAACATTGTTTAGTTGTTGGAATTGATCTTCCAGTTTTTCCTGTAGTCCTTCCTCAAGAACAATTGCCTCCAGTTCATTTAGCAGGAAAGTGTTATAATCATATTCCTTATTCGCATTTTTTTGAAATTCGATGAGCTTATCAAATTCTTGTAAAGTACTTCTGTAATTATGGAGCTTGGTCTTATACTTAGCCAGCAACTTTGTATTGTCTGCAAAAGCATCTATCATTTTTAACTGAAAATCATGTTCCGTAAGCTGTAGTGTCTGATGCTGTGAATGAATGTCAATAAGGCGTTTACCAAGTTGAACTAAAATATCAAGAGTAAGGGGGGAGTCATTGACAAATGCTCTTGATTTCCCGTTAGGGTGAATTTCCCGCCGGATAATGGTATTGGGGTCATACTCTAAATCATGTGCCTTAAAAAATGCTTCTAAATGATAATTTTTAATGTCAAAAATAGCTTCAATTACACATCGGTTTTCTTTATTTTTTAGAGAGGACATGTCCGCCCTCTTTCCCAAAACAAGGGAAAGTCCCCCTAAAAGAATAGACTTCCCAGCCCCCGTTTCCCCTGTAATAGTAGTAAAGCCACCTGTGAAGGATACGTTGAGATCGTCAATTAATGCATAATTTTGAATAGACAGATTTATCAGCACAACTAATAGGAATATGATATGATCTGTAAAGATAAATTATTATTGGAATGAAAAAGAAGGGGTTAATAGGTTATTTCATCCCAAGTTGCAGAATAGAAAGGGGCGACTTTATTTAATGTCTCCTTCAGGGCAACAATATCTACTTTAGGGCCATCTGAAAAGATGTTTTGTATTTCCTCCGCTTTAGCATCAAAAAAGGTTTGAATCAAAAAGGCATTGGGTCTTCTTTGGATCATTGTCTCGAACAAGCGCATTGAGCCTGCTATCACTTGCTTGCCTGTGCTGTTGTTATCCCCTAAAATATCCAGTCCCTTTCTATGATAATTGTACATGGCAATCCTATATTCCCTGAAGGTATTGGACAAGAGGTTATCAACCAATACAAAACGGGTTCTGTTATCTGAAGCCGACTGGCTCCAGCCAGAATAATTACTCCCCTGGGCATTGGTTACGATTTGCTGTGCTTCTTTATAAAACTCTGTTCCTCCTTCTAAGGCAAAGGTATCTGCATCCAGTCCAAGAATTATATATACATAGTAGGAAATAACTCCAACCAGATTAGAATCAAATACGTTTGGGTTATATACCAAAGGTTGAAATTCAATATATTGAAAATTAAACTGATTGTCCTTATAATTGAATATGGGACTTTCATATGAAGTATTGAATACAGGGCGGGAAGACTGAATCTGAATATTAGCACTAAATCTGTCGGATGCGTAATCTGTAACTGTAATGAACATCCTTGCATTTACCCGCTCATTTTCGTTGTAAATCCTCTTTGTCCATTGGCTTTTATTCACAAAATCATTCAAAGCCCGTTCCAAAGTTTGAAATATTTGCCGATTTGTCTGATTGACCTGATCTGCGTTAACTGTCACAGTACAATTAAGTTCCTGGGCACCTATGGCATGTATAAAAAGAAGGCTAAAAAGGAAAAATATAAAATTACGCATGGCCCCTACTGATGATTTCGTTTAATATGTCCAAGGCTACTTCTGCCTTATCCTTAACTTCAAACGTTTTTATCTCTAAATTCTTATCTATAAAAGTTATTTTGTTTGTTGATTTTCCAAACCCTGCTCCTTTGTCATTTAGGGAATTCAGAACAATGGCATCTAAATTCTTTTTCCTTAACTTCTTTTTTGCATTCTCCAGCTCATTTTCAGTCTCCAGGGCAAAGCCCACCAAATATTGATTTTTCTTTTGATCCCCCATTGACAATAGAATGTCTTTATTTTTAACAAATTCAATTTGCAGGGTTTCAGAGTCTTTTTTTATTTTTTGTTCAGATACCATGCTAGGCCTGAAGTCTGAGACAGCTGCAGCGCAAATCGCAATATCGCATTCTTTGTAATATTTATGAACGGCTTTATACATTTCCTCAGCAGACACCACTCTAATTATATCTATCGAAGGGTTTTCCAATATCAGGCAGGAAGGTCCTGATACCAGTACTACTTTTCCTCCAAGTTCAGCAGCTGCTTTAGCTAATTCGAATCCCATCAGGCCTGTGGAATGATTACCTACAAAACGAACTGGGTCTATCGCTTCATAAGTGGGCCCTGCCGTAATTAAAATTTGTTTCCCTTTCAGAGGCAGCCCACTCGAAAAGTAATCCTGAATAAACTCCAGAATATCTTCCGGTTCTGCCATGCGCCCTTCACCATATAATCCGCTGGCTAATTCCCCTCTTCCTGCAGGAATCATAAGATTACCAAAAGTCTGCAGTTTTTCAAAAGTTTCTTTTGTTGTGGGGTGCCTATACATATCGAGATCCATTGCCGGCGCAAAGAATACAGGGCATTTGGCTGAGAGGTAGGCAGCCAGCAGTAAATTATCGCAGGTGCCGCTGGCCATTTTACTAAGGGTATTGGCCGTAGCAGGGGCAATCAACATCATATCTGCCCATAAGGCCAGCTCAACATGGTTGTTCCAATCTACACTTCCTTCCTCTTCTTTTATGAAACTTGTGAGTACGGGATTTTTAGATAATGTAGCTAAGGTAAGGGGGGTAACAAACGCAAGGGCGCTTTCGGTTAAGATAATCTTAACTTCAGCGCCAGCTTTTATTAACAATCTAGTAAGAAAAGTAGTTTTGTAAGCAGCAATACCCCCGGTAATACCTAAAAGGATTTTCTTGCCGCCTAACATATTACTGTTCGTCTTTCTCTGTGTTCCTATAGTAAATTTTATCTTCCAACCATTCCATTACAGCTAGTGCATGAGGCTTGGGAAGTTTTTCATAAAATTTTGAAACTTCAATTTGCTCTTTATTTTCAAATACCTCTTCCAGGCTGTCACTATAAGTAGCAAACTCTTCAAGTTTTTCCAAAAGTTCCTTTTTAATTTCGGAATTAATCTGCATTGCTCTTTTGGCTGTTATGGAAATGGCCTCATAAATATTTCCCGTCTTTTCATCAAACTCATTTCTGTTGATGGTAACAGTTGAAACAGGGGCTTTGGAATTCTTCAAATCGTTCATGTTCATTTTGAAAGGTTTTCTTGTTGGGAATAATCGTTTAATTGTTCATCTACTTTTTTAATCAAATCATTGGCATCTTCTGCAAATATAGTCTCTGGAAAGTACCTGAACAAAGCATTATAAGCCTTTTTAGCATCATCGAGACGTTCTTTTTTCCGGTCATCAGTACTATTCAAAGCCAAATTTGTAGTCGCCTCAATTTTAAGATAAAGGGCCTCCTCGCGAAAAATGGAGCCCGGGTGATCTGAAATAAAATTATCTATGGATGCTACTGCCGAAATACTGTAATCTAAAATATATGACTTCCCTAGTCTCGTAAATTGTTTCGCAACTTCAAAAGCTTTACGCTCTTTCTTTGTGGTTAATTCCTTTGCCATAATATTTGCCTCAGGAAAGTACTCGGATTCCGGGTAAAGATTGATAAATAACTGCAATTTGGTTAATGCCTTGTCCGTATCCGTTTGATCTACAGAATACCTTGGTGAAAGTAAGTAATAACTTTTCGCCCCCAGAAAAGATGCTTCCGCTGCCTTTTCACTTTTTGGATATGACTTCAAAAATCGTTCAAACTGATACCCTGCAAAATTGTAATCTTCAATTTCAAAATAACTGTTGGCAAAAAAGAACATTACCCGCTCACCCTGAGGTTTCCCTACATAGCTTGGCGCAATTTGCTCCAGGAGACGATTGGCTCTTTTGTAATCTCCCTCGAGATATAGCTTTTCGGCAAGTTCATACTTTGCCTTCGTATTAGGTGCTTTTAATACCTTCTGGTACTCGCCACAGGAATTTAAGGCAAACATCATTACCAGTAATACTAAAAGATATTTGGTTCTAAAAAACATTTTGCAAAATTAGTGATAATTGGTGGAATAAAAAACATTAATTAACAACTAAGTTAGTGCCTTAAAGGCCTTTAAAAAGGCTTTTTAATGAAGTTTTAACCCAATTTTAGCTTTTTCAATTAAAAAATTTAGGATACCAAATTCCATTCCTGTAAATAAATCATATGTAATTCCTAAGCTTTAATTTTCAAAAACGTCTTTACAAATTGATTGATTTGACCTTTAAGTTCCGGAGATGCCTCTACCAATGGCAAACGTACTGCAGCATTACAAATTCCATGTACTTCCAAAACAGATTTTATACCAGCCGGATTCCCTTCCTGAAAAATTAATTTCATTCCTTCAATCATGGAATTATGTAAAGTATATGCCTCATCTTCCTTACCCTGCAAACCCAGCTTTATCATTCTGGAAAATTCATTGGGAAGAGCCTGTCCTAAAACAGAAATTACTCCTACTCCACCTTCAAGAACGGTAGGTAAAGCGGTAAAATCATCTCCGGAAATGACGAGAAAATCAGAAGGCATTTTATCAATCAGTTTTTTTACCTGGGCCATATCCCCGGCAGCTTCCTTGATTCCAATAATATTGGAACAATCATTTGCAAGTCTGAGAACCGTCTCCGGCTCCATATTACTCCCGGTCCTGCCAGGTACATTGTACAAAATGATTGGTATATCCGAAGTCTGTGCTAAAGTTTTAAAATGTCTGTATATGCCTTCCTGAGTAGGTTTATTATAGTAAGGAGATACCGATAAAACTGCATCAAAACCCTTGAGATCAGTTCGAAGTAATTCCTCTACCAAAAGCTGTGTATTATTCCCTCCTATGCCAATGACCAGTGGCAATCTTCCGGCGTTTTCTTCCACCACCACATCCATAACCAGCTGCTTTTCGATACTGGTAAGAGTCACGGATTCGCCCGTGGTTCCCAGAACAACAAGGTAATCCAGATTTCCTTCAATGCAGTAGTTTACAACTCGTTTTAAGGCTTCAATATCAATGGATAAATCAGGTTTAAAAGGCGTAATCAATGCAACCCCGGCTCCTAATAAATTTTTCATATCTTTTTACATCAAACTTGAATTTCACCCAGAACTTTGAGATACTTTTTGAGTTCTCTTTTAAAAGTACTAAAGTCTTTAAGGGAAGTCCCTAAAATTAGGTCATTAAGTCTTTCATCCAATTCGGAAAATCCAACATTAATTCGTGCCCTGGTCTTTACTGTCATTAACTGAAGCATTAAATTCTCCTCATTATAATAATTCACCAACAGATCATATTCCCTGCTTAAAAACTCCAGGGCATAACTATTTTCTATAGCTCCATGCCATCCAAGGTCTTTATCTGAGAAAACCGGTGTGGCATAGGGCGAATTTTTATCATAGTAGCTTTTGTATCCAATAATTCGTACTGCATTGGGTCTCAGTTTAAAGTCATCTACAAATTCATAGAACAATTCTGCTTTATCAAATTTATCCAGGTCTACAATAACGGCCACCGACCTGATACCATTTTTACGAATAATTACATCTGACGGATTTTTCAATTGTTCCGTCAAATATTTTAATCCGGATTTGTGTTTAAATTTATCTTTGAGTCCCTTTAAAAACATGTACCTTTACGTTATAGGCAAATGTAATTAATATCCAAGCAACTATGACGCTAAGATACAAGGGATAATGATTTTAAAAATGCAACATTTTGTGATTTTTATAACAATTGTCTGTCTTTTTGCATGCAATGAGAGGCCAAAGAAACTTACTGAAATATCCGGCAAACAGCTCCCAATTACTGATTCCATAGTTGACACAGATACTGTAGATAAATTTATAACCCCCTACAGGAAGCACATAAACGAAGTTTTGGACAGTGCATTGGCTTACGCACCTTCGGCAATTACCAAAGATGATGGCAAATTCAATACTTCCGCAGGAAATTTAATGGCAGATATTGTGATGAGCGAAGCCAACCCGATATTTAAATCGAGAACCGGACAAAATATAGATTTTGTCATATTAAATTTCGGTGGTATTCGCAGCATCATATCTAAAGGTAAGGTAAGTGAGCGAACTGCCTATGAAGTAATGCCCTTTGATAATTCAATCGTGGTTGTAGCTTTAAAAGGCAAGTCTGTTAGAGATTTGATTTCTTTTCTCATAAATGCTAAAAGGCCCAATCCTATCGCAGGTATTCAGATTATTTTGAATAAAAATGGAAAACTCCAGGATTTGAATATCCAGGGAAAGCCCTTTGATGAAAACAAGAAATATTATATAGCTACTTCAGACTATCTCGCAAAAGGAGGTGACGATATGGGGTTTTTTAGTGATGGCCTTAATTCGGTTGATTTAAATTATATGATCCGGAATGCAATGATTGATTATTTTAAAAAAATAGATACCCTTAGAGCTGAAGTGGACGACCGCTTTATTATAATTGAATAGCAATGAAAAGAAGGGATTTTTTAACCAATTCAGTTTCCGGCGGTGCTTATTTAGGCCTGGGAGGTCTTACCCTGAATAGTTGTGGATTTCAGAATTCCAAGCAAATTACCATACTGCATACCAATGATGTGCACAGCCATATAGATCCTTTTCCCCATGACCATAGCGCATTTCCAAATATGGGTGGTGCTGCCAGGCGTGCCACATTAATTCAAAAAATCCGGGAGGAAAACCCATATACACTTTTGTTGGATGCCGGAGATATTTTCCAGGGTACACCATATTTTAATTTTTATGGCGGAGAATTGGAATTCAAATTGATGAACATGCTGAAATATGACGCAGCCACCATTGGAAATCACGACTTTGACCATGGTATTGAAGGCCTTTTGGCCCAGATGCCCAATGCAAGGTTTAAATTGCTTTCTGCCAACTATGATTTTACCAATACCGTGATGAATGGATTTGTTCAGGCCTATGATACATTTTTGCTAAATGGAATCAAAATTGGGGTATTTGGATTAGGGATAAAGCTAGCAGGACTGGTTGCGGAGGACCTTTTTAAGGAAACAGTTTATGTTAATCCCATTGAAATTGCCCAGGATATGAGTGCTGCATTAAAAAATGAGGAAAAATGCGATTTGGTTATTTGTTTATCACATTTAGGTTACTCTTACAAAGATGCACAAAGGCCAAGTGATCTGAAATTAGCATCAAAGACAGATAACATTGATCTGATCATTGGCGGTCATACCCATACATTTTTAGACAAACCTGTTATTCGGCGTAATCGTTTGGATAAATCTGTTTTGGTTAATCAGGTTGGCTGCTACGGCATAAATCTGGGTAGAATTGATTTCTATTTTGATTCTAACAAGAATCTGCAGACAGATGGTATTTCAATTACCGTCTAATCCTGATCAACAGCATTTTTTCCGGGTAGAGAATACTTAGTTGTTTAAAACAAATTCCGCCAAAATTTGAAATTCTTCCTTCAGTGATGAATTTGGATAGGACCTGCCAGCTCTTCTGTACCAATAATCCGAATTGAAACGATCACCTTCCTTTCGGTGCAGGTATGCGTGTATCCAACTTCCGAGATCTGAAGGTAAATCCTGTGCAATATTGTGAGATGCATTCCAGTCCCCTTTGGCATCATACCAAAGCGCTTGTAATGCCTCCGGCCAATGCTCAGACGGGGCTTCTTTCTGTAAAGAATTTAAAAAAGTTTCGTAGTTCAATGGTAACTTCATCTTATGCCTGGATAAATTAAGGTATTGTTTCGGACATATTTTCCGCTATTTGGTCCTTTTTCATTTGAATTAAAAAGGAAATAATACTTTCTTAACGGACATTACAAATGAACATTAAAATAAACATTTAAATCTAAACACAATTATTATGAAAAAAACTTCAATTTCTTATCTGCTAATTGCTGCGCTATTACTGGGTACTATAGTGACAGTAACTGCACAAGATGCAGAGGATCCCATGTGGGAGACAATTATGATAGTTCCTGACAATACTAAATTAAAAGTATTGGAAGAAAATATGAGAAAGCACAATCAGAAGTATCATAAAGAAGGACCTTATAAATCCACGGTGTATGCAATTTCTACCGGCCCAAATATGGGTAAACTTGTTTGGATGATGGGCCCTTTGAAATACAGTCATTTAGATGCAAGGCCTGCTGCAGGAGGGCATGATGAAGACTGGAGAGACAACGTCATGGCCAATGTAAAAAGAGTTGAACAAGGTGAATACTGGACCGGAGACTCTAAACTATCCAATACGGATATGCTGACCGAAGATCCGGGTGCTTATCCCATATTATTTACTAAATATTGGGAAGTTGAAAGTGGTCATGGATTTGGGGTAGAACATCATTTTAAAATGGGGAGTGAAGCCATAAAAGCAATGGAAGGAGTCCATCCATGGGGATTATATTACAATGAATTCCAACAAGGAAATATTGGCAGGCACATCGCTACTGTATCATTCTTTAAAAGCTGGACCGATTTTGAAAAAGATTGGACATTCAGAAAATCATTTGAAAAAGTTCATGGAGAAAATGCCTGGATGGGGTGGGTTAGAAACAGAGATGCCACTTTCTCAAACATATGGGATGAAATATGGGTATATGATAAAAACATGAGTGGCGATTAATTGATCAAGATTGAGTATAAACTAACCCTCTTTTACCTTTAAAAAGAGGGTTTTTTAATGAATCAGGGTTAAAAATTCGTCTTCTGAAATAATCGGGATCCCTAAATTATCTGCCTTCACCTTTTTACTGGGCCCCATATTATCTCCTGCCACCACAAAGGAAGTCTTTGAGGAAATGGACGAACTGACTTTACCCCCATTGTCTTCAATATATTTTTTCAATTCTGCACGGCTTACTTTTTCAAATACCCCGGACACCACAAATGTTTGTCCTTTAAGCTTTTCCGTTTGACCTTCCAATTGCTCTTCCGTAAGCGAAAACTGCAGGCCATAGTGTTTAAGCCGGTTTATGATATCCCTGTTCTTGTTCTCTCCAAAGAAATCAACCACACTTTCCGCAATTCTTTCACCAATTTCATCTACCAATTCCAATTCATTGGTTGAAGCCGACATCAATGCATCTATATTTTTATAGGCCTTTGCCAGTTTCTTTGCCACGGTTTCGCCAACGTATCGTATCCCAAGACCAAATAGGACCCTTTCAAAAGGGATATTTACCGAAGAAGCAATTCCATTTATCAAATTTTCAGCTGACTTTTCTGCCATTCGTTCCAGAGGCATAATCTGATCTTTGGTAAGCGTATACAAATCGGCATAATTAGTTATCAGCCCTTCTTTAAAAAACAATTCCACTGTTTCGCTTCCCAGGCCTTCAATGTCCATGGCTTTACGGGAAATGAAATGTTGAATTCTTCCGGTTATCTGTGGCGGACAACCACTTTCATTTGGACAAAAATGCTGAGCTTCACCGGCTTGCCTTATCAATTGGGTGCCACATTCAGGGCAGTGAGTAATATACATCGTGGGTATAGAATGTATGGGTCGCTTAGAGATATCAACACCTACAATTTTTGGGATAATCTCACCCCCTTTTTCCACATAAACGGTATCTCCTTCACGGATATCGAGCTTGGCTATTTGATCAGCATTATGTAAAGAAGCTCTTTTAACAGTGGTTCCTGCCAACAGTATTGGTTCCAAATTTGCTACCGGAGTAATGGCCCCGGTTCTACCTACCTGATAACTAATTTTATTAAGAACTGTTACTGCCTGTTCTGTCTTAAATTTATAAGCCAGTGCCCATCTGGGAGACTTGGCGGTATACCCCAGTTCTTCCTGTTGCTGGAAACTGTTCACTTTTACCACTACACCATCAGTTTCATAGGGAAGACTATGTCGTTTGGTATCCCAATATTCCACATATTGCATTACCTCCTCAGTATTCTTGCAAAGCCTGGCCTCAGAAGGCACTTTAAAACCCCATTCACGCGCTTTTGACAACATCTCAAATTGAGATGAAAAATTTAGGTTAGTCCCACTAATGCCATAAGGAAGGCATTCCAGCGGTCTCTCGGCAACCAGTGAACTATCCAGTAATTTTAGGCTTCCGGCTGCGGTATTCCTGGGGTTCATATAGGGATCTTCACCATTTTTTATACGTTCCTCATTCATTTTATTAAACCCATCCAATGGCAGGACAATTTCGCCCCGAATATCAAATCTTGGTGGAAAATCCCCGTGCAGTTTCAGGGGAACAGATTTAATGGTCCTTATGTTTGTCGTTATGTCATCTCCCTGAAAACCATCACCTCTGGTAACACCTTTTAGCAGTTCCCCTTTTTCATATGTCAGACTAATGGAGGCCCCATCATATTTTAGCTCGCAGGTAAAGCTGACTTCCGAATCTCCCAAAATACGCAATACCCGCTTTTCCCAATCCAAAAGCTCTTCTTTGGAGTAGGAGTTATCCAATGAATACATCCTATGTTCATGAGCTACTGTTTTAAAATTCTTTGTAACAGTCCCGCCTACCCTCATAGTTGGCGAAGTAGTATCCATAAATTCCGGATACTGCTCCTCCAATATCTGTAACTCCTTTAGTTTCATATCAAACTCATAATCCGATATACTTGGACTGGCGAGTACATAATATTTATAATTGTGTTCCCGTAACTCCCGGCGTAATCCTTCTATTTTTTCCTTAATAGTCATTAAAGCTGGTCTTTTTTAATCCATTTCGGTACATGCTTCGCACGATAATGCCTCATCTTATCCAATAACACGTTAATTGAATGATCTATAAGTAGCATATCATAATTTTCCTGTTTGACAAATCCTTCATCAACCATAGTTTTTAGCATCGCCATTAAATTATTGTAAAATCCATTGATATTTAGAATCCCAAGTGGTTTCTGATGCAATCCCAGCTGGGCCCAGGTTATCATTTCAAAAAATTCCTCTAAAGTGCCATAACCACCCGGCAACATGATTACCCCATCAGACAATTCATACATTTTGAGTTTACGCTGATGCATATTCTCGGTTACGATCAATTTTGTTAGACCTGTATGATACACTTCTTTGAGTTTAAGAAAATCCGGGATAATTCCTATAACATCTCCGGAATTGTCGAGTGCACCCTGGGCTAACCTGCCCATGACCCCAATTCTTGCTGCTCCATAAACCAGAGCAATTGACCTTTCCGCCATTTCCTTTCCCAAAGAATAGGCTTTATCTAATATCAGAGGGTCGTTTCCTTCGCTGCTTCCACAAAAGACAACAATACTTTTCATTACCTAAGTGTTCTTTGGGGTTTAAAAATATTAAAAAAGATAATTACAATTTACTTTCCATTCAAGCTGGCTTTCTTGCTTTTATCATTCTGTCGTTTCCAAAGATATCTTTTCTAAGCTCAATATCAGAAAAATTGAATTCTTTCAAAAGTCCCTTTACGTCCGCACCTAAATATTGATTTATTTCCAAATACAGAACTCCATTTTGTGCTAAATCAGCCACTGCCAGCTGGGCAATGGCCCTGTAGAAAAGTAAGGGATCCTCATCCGGGACAAACAAGGCCAAAAGAGGTTCATTCTGGAGGACATTATTACGCATATTACCTATTTCTTTACCCCTCACATAAGGAGGGTTAGAAACGATAATATTGTAACGTTCACCAAGAGAAGTGGTTTTTAAAATATCGGCCTTAACAAACTTAATATTCACATCATTCACCAGCGCATTATTCCTGGCCACTTCCAGAGCGGATTTGGAAATATCAATTGCCGTGGCCTTTATATTTGGGTTTAATTTGGAAAGCGCAATTGCAATGCACCCGCTACCGGTACCAATGTCAATAAGCTTAATGCTTTCATTACATTTTTCAAGATCATCAAGTACCCAGTTTACCAATTCTTCAGTTTCCGGTCTGGGAATAAGTACAGACTCATTTACCATAATTTTTAGGTCCATAAATGTAGTCTCCCCTAAAATATACTGGATAGGTTGCTCTTGTCTTAATTTTGACAAACCTTCAAACATATGTTGTTCTTCCTCCTTAGTGATTATAATGTCCGGATTTATTGCCAAAATAAATCGCTCCAACCCCAAAAAGTGTTCTATCATTAAGTAAAACATGCTGTCCACTTCTTCTTTGGGATAGATTTCATCCAATTCCTTGTGGTATATATCCTTGATCTCTTTTAGCAACATATTTATAACACGCTATTCATTCTAATACCATTCTCCAAAATCAGGTTTCAACAGAAAAACTTCAGCATCTATATTCTTCCGGAATATCCTACTTTTGCCAAGTGAAGATACACGAAAAATATATGCGTCGCTGTATTGAATTAGGGAAAAAAGCCCTGGGTTCTTCTGCGCCCAACCCAATGGTTGGAAGCCTGATTGTCTTTCAGGATAAAATAATTGGCGAAGGATTTACCAGTGTGTTTGGCGGGCCTCATGCAGAAGTAAATGCCATAAATTCTGTTGTAGACAAATCACTTTTAAAAGAAGCCACCCTTTATGTTACTCTTGAGCCCTGTTCCCATTACGGAAAAACCCCACCCTGTGCTGACCTAATTATCAAAAATAACCTGAAAAAAGTGATTATTGGCATTCAAGATCCTAACACAAAGGTATCAGGGCGGGGAATAAGCAAACTAGAGGAAGCCGGATGCGAAGTGTTATTGGGCGTACTGAAAAATGAATGCAAAAAACATCACAGGCGGTTTTTGACCTATCATGAAAAACACCGCCCCTATGTTATTTTAAAATGGGCAGAGACCCAAGATGGATTTATTGCCCCTGCCGCAAATAGGCGAAAAGCAGAGCCAGAACCCTATTGGATCAGCAATTCATTTTCCAGGCAACGCGTTCATCAGTGGCGTAGTGAAGAACAGGCTATATTGATTGGGACAAATACTGCTTTGGAAGATAATCCCAGATTGGATGTTCGTTTTTGGGAAGGCTCTTCCCCTATTCGAATAATCATCGACAAAATGCTAAAACTGCCCACAGATCTTCATATTTTTGATAAATCTAACCCGACTATAATCCTGACTCAACAGAAGGATAAATCGCTTTTTCTGGAAGGCATACAATACGAAATTGTCAATTTTGAAAAGAATCTGGCCGAAGAAATATGCAGGGTCCTTTTTGAGAATAATATCACAAGTGTTATAATTGAGGGGGGCTCACGTACCTTAACTACTTTTATCAATGCCGGGCTCTGGGATGAAGCCAGGATAATTACCGGGAATACTTCTTTTGGCGAAGGAACAAAAGCACCGGATATTGCTGGCGAACAGTTAGATTTAGAAATCATTGGAAATAATACCATAAAGACACTAATTAATGATTGAGAATATCATCTTTGATTTTGGAGATGTTTTCATAAACCTCGACAAACAAGCTACTGCAAGGGAAATGGAGGTTTTTGGTTTTAATAACCTTTTGCCTGATCTGGAAGGATTATTTAAAGATTATGAAAAAGGATTGATAACAACTGAGTATTTTCTTAAGCAAACCAATAGCATGTTTCCTAAAGCAGGCAGGTCGGATTTAATACGCGCCTGGAATTCTATAATACTTGATTTCCCTGAACATCGGTTGAGGTTTATTGAAAAATTAGCCGAGGAAAGCAATTATCGCCTTTTCCTGTTAAGCAATACAAATGAATTACATATAGAATTTGTAAAGCAGCGAATGGGTGATCAAAAGTTTGGCCGTTTTAAGAACTGCTTTGAAAAATTCTACTTATCTCATGAGGTCCATTTGAGAAAGCCGGAACCGGCCATCTTTGAATATGTCCTGAATTCAAATAATCTCAAGGCAGAAAAAACTTTCTTTATAGATGATAGTGAGGAACATACATCAGCCGCTGCACGGCTAGGGATCAAGAGCTGGAACCTGGAGGTGGGCAAAGAGGATATTATAGAACTACATTCAAAAATATCAGGATGTTAGACCTCTCGCTAAGCATCCTTTTTTCGAGCCTGATATTTGTAATCTTTAAGCTATTTGACACACATAAGGTCCAAACCCTTTATGCTATTATTACCAACTATATTACAGCATGCCTGGTAGGGATTTTATTTTACAGTAAGCCCATACAGCTTTATGAAATTCCAAAAAATGATTGGTTTTACGGGACATTGCTATTGGGGGTTCTATTTATAGTAGTGTTTAACCTTATGGCAAAGACATCACAGCGCCTTGGAGTATCCGTAGCATCTGTAGCCACCAAAATGTCTTTTGTTATTCCTGTGATATTGGGACTTATTTTATACAACGAAAAACTAGGTTTCTTTAAAACTTCGGGGATTGTTTTGGCCCTGGCAGCAGTATACTTTGCTTCTGTAAAAGATACACCAAGGGCTATTCAAAAAAAATCCCTCTTATTACCTGTAATGGTATTTCTGGGTTCCGGTATAATTGATGCAAGTATTAAATACATGGAAGAAAATCATGTTGCCACAGATGAATTCCCAATATTTTCTGCAACCGTTTTTGGTGCTGCAGCGTGTACGGGGCTCTTGTTTATTCTTTTAAAATCCTTTAAGGAACCTTTAAAAATCAATTTTAAAAATATTATAGGTGGTATCGCGTTGGGGATACCTAACTTCTTTTCTATTTTCTTTTTGTTAAGGGCGCTTCAAAATGAGACCCTGAACAGTGCCTCCATTTTTACCGTAAATAACGTAGCCATTGTCATGTTTTCCACCTTGCTTGGAATTGTTTTATTCCAGGAGAAAATCAGTCCTAAAAACTGGGGTGGAATCGCGCTTGCAGTATTAAGTATACTTTTAGTAGCTTTTTTCTAATGGAAAATAAAATTGGCCTATATAAAACAGTATCAAAGGCTTGCGGTCCGATAATTCATAAAGACCGCAAGAGTAAATTTTATGCTTATACTTTTCCCATAACAGAAGAAAAAGATGTAAAACCAATTATAGAAAGTCTTCGTAAAAAGCATGCTACGGCTAGTCATGTATGCTATGCATGGAGAATAGGCGTACAAAAACAAACGTATAGGGTGAATGACGATGGGGAGCCAAATAATTCCGCCGGAATTCCAATCTACGGTCAAATAAAATCTTTTGAATTAACAAATGTCCTGATTGCCGTTGTCCGTATTTTTGGAGGCACCAAATTGGGCGTGGGCGGACTTATATCCGCGTATCGGACTGCAGCACAATTAGCCCTTGAATCTTCTCCAATTATTGAAAAGTCTGTTAAAGTCAATTACCAACTATCCTTTAGTTATCCCCGGCTGAGCAAAGTGATGCGATTAATTAAGCAAAATCCGGTGAAAATTATTAATCAAGACATGTCGATGGATTGTATTCTTGTAATATCTGTAAATGTGAATGATGCAAGCCAGGTGAAAAACCTATTTAAGAGTATTAATGGAGTCTCTGTAGTAAAATTGAATAAATAGTCTTTAGCAGGAACACTTCCCTTGATAATTATAGCGCGCCCTATGTATCACTTTCCTGATTCAATAGTTTATTCATTAAATAATCGGGACATTTTATAGGCTTTTTGGTCTTCGCATCCATAAATGCCAAAACCGTATGCGCCTCTACTAAAAGATCATTAGCTTCATTATAAATTTCATAGTCAAATTCTATTTTAACGGAAGGTATTTTTTTAAGTTTTGTAACCACCGTAATTAGGTCATCATAAACCGCAGGTTTTTTAAATTTTAGCTCTAAAGAAATTACGGGTAACATAATTCCGTTTTCTTCCATGGTTTTGTAAGAAATACCCATAGACCTTAACCATTCAACCCTTCCCAACTCCAGGTATTGTGCATAATTCCCATGGTACACTACTCCCATTTGATCAGTTTCTCCATAACGCACCCTAAAAGAAAATCGATAAAAACGCATAATTTATCAGCTAAAAACTTTATATTTATTTTGTGACCAAAAGCGGGTCGTGAACATGCGAAAAAAAAAGAAAATATTCAACCTAAAATGATTTTTTTTTTAGAATAATTGTTCACATATTTGTCTCGCCTAAAGGAGTTCCAAATTAGGCATTTTTTGACCGGCTAATTAAATCACTAACCAACAAAATAAGATCTATTTTAATATGAGTGTTACTGCTATTTCCGTTTGGAGTAATTGCTTGGTTTTTATCCAAGACAACATCCAACCGCAGGCATTCAAAACCTGGTTTGAGCCCATTAAACCGGTCAAATTATCAGACAATGCGTTAAGTATTCAAGTGCCCAGTAAGTTCTTCTATGAGTGGTTGGAAGAACATTATGTAAAATTACTTAAAGTTGCGCTTACCAAAGAGCTTGGAGAAAATGCCAAACTAGTGTACATCATAAAAATGGAGAACACTTATGGGAACAGAGAGCCATTTACAGAGCAAATACCAAGTTCCAACAGGGGTGGTGTTAATCCTCAGGAAATGGATGTTCCTATAAAATCTAAAAATCCGGAACTTAAGAATCCTTTTGTGATTCCCGGTATCCGAAATATAAAAATAGAATCTCAGCTTAATCCAAATTACAATTTTGATAATTTTCTGGAAGGTGATTCCAACAGGCTGGCAAGATCTGCCGGAATGGCCGTTGCCAATAAACCTGGTGGAACTTCTTTTAACCCACTTTTAATATTTGGAGGAGTTGGATTAGGCAAAACACACCTCGCACATGCCATAGGTGTAGAGATCAAAGATAAGTATCCGGAACGTACTGTACTTTACATTTCTGCTGAAAAGTTCACTCAGCAATACATTGAATCTGTTAAGAAAAACACCAGAAATGATTTTATTCACTTTTATCAGTTAATTGATGTACTTATAATTGATGATGTGCAATTCTTATCGGGAAAATCGGGCACACAAGATGTTTTCTTTCATATTTTCAATCATTTACACCAAAATGGGAAACAGGTAATTCTAACTTCAGATAAGGCGCCTGTAGATATGCAGGACATTGAACAACGCTTACTTTCCAGGTTTAAATGGGGGTTGTCTGCTGAACTTCAAAACCCTGACTATGAAACCCGCATATCCATCCTTAAGAACAAATTATACAGGGATGGTGTTGAAATGCCGGGTGAAATAATTGAATATGTTGCCAAACATATAAAGACCAATATCAGAGAATTGGAAGGCGCAATAATTTCTCTTATCGCGCAATCTTCCTTCAATAAGAAAGAGGTTACTCTTGAATTGGCGCAACAGGTAGTAGAAAAGTTTGTAAAAAATACAAAAAGGGAAGTTTCCATAGACTACATACAAAAAGTTGTTTCTGATTACTTTGAAATGGATGTAGCCACATTACAATCCAAAACAAGGAAAAGACATATTGTACAAGCGCGCCAGCTTGCTATGTTTTTTGCTAAAAAATTTACTAAGGCTTCTTTGGCCAGTATTGGTTCACAAATAGGCAAAAGGGATCATGCAACCGTGCTTCACGCATGTAAAACGGTAGATAATCTGGCCGAAACGGATAAGCAGTTTAGAAAATACATCGAAGATTTAACCAAGAAATTCTCCTGATCAAATTATGCAAACAAAGGTTCTTATGGTGTGCCTGGGCAATATCTGCAGGTCGCCATTAGCCGAAGGCATATTAAAATCAAAAACGGATTCGGATAAGGTGTTTGTTGATTCTGCCGGTACAGCGGGATACCATATAGGAAACAATCCGGATAAAAGATCAATTGCAGTTGCCAACAAATATGGTATTGATATTTCCGGCCAAAGATGCAGAAAATTCAGTTACAGCGATTTTGCCCAATTTGATATAATATATGCCATGGACTTAAATAATTACCATGACATCATTGCTATGACCAATGACAAAAACGAAATCGAAAAAGTAAAACTTTTATTGGCAGAAGTAAGTACATCTTTAACAGAAGTACCAGATCCGTATTATGGAGGAGAAGATGGTTTTGAAAAGGTTTATAAATTAATAGACCAGGCTTGCAGTTTGATTGCCAAAAAATTAAGTTAAAAACAGAATCGTAAAATGAAAGTTAAAAATACTTCACAAGGCAAGTTATATATGATCCCCACTACCCTGGGTGAAAATGAACCTTTAGAAGTATTACCTATTTCCATTAAAAGAATAATAGAGCAAATAGATCATTATATAGTAGAGAATGAAAAGACGGCAAGGCGCTTTATAAAAAAAATCAGCCCCAGAAAATCACAACCTGATTTATACATTTCCCTTCTTAATAAATTTACAGATAAAGAAATCATACCCTCTTTCCTTAATCCATGTTTGGAGGGTCATAATGTAGGGGTGTTATCTGAAGCCGGTTGTCCGGGAATTGCTGATCCGGGGTCAGAAGTAGTGCGAATTGCTCACGAAAAGAAAATATCCGTAGTACCACTGGTTGGGCCCTCCTCCATAATATTGGCTTTAATGGCAAGTGGCCTCAATGGTCAAAACTTTGCATTTAACGGTTATCTGCCAATAGAATCTGCAGAGCGCAAAAAAGCCATTAGGAAGTTTGAGAAAATTTCCAGGGAAAACAATCAAAGTCAGCTTTTTATAGAAACTCCGTACAGAAATAATAACCTGCTTGAGGAGTTTATCAAAACCCTTGCAAAAAATACCTGGTTATGTGTGGCAACGGACCTCACATTGCCTACGGAATTTATTGCTACAAAATTAGTAGGCAATTGGATAGCAGACTCCGTTGACCTCCATAAAAGACCCACTATTTTTATAGTTCAGGCCTAAAAAAGCCCTGACAAACGCGTCAAGGCCTCATTATTTAAGTGTGGTGATGTTTACTTATACTTTAGGGTTTCGAATTGCTGATACCTCTGAAACATCATAGCCTGAAAACTTTTTTAGATAATCGGCCAGACTTGTTCCGTAGGCATCCTTGACATCCAGCATGCCGTTAGATCGTAAATATTTTTTCACATTCCCCGGACCTGCAAGATGCGCTGCGGCTAATATGCCGGATTCCGTAATTTCAACTCCTTTAATTTTGCTGCCTACAAACAGATTGATATCTTTTCGTAATATCCATTTGTTCCGGGCAATATTGGTATGAAATACTTTCTCCTGCAACCTTGGATCATTAATAAACTTTGTTGCATTATAGACCCCCATTAGTTGCAGGGTTCCTATTCCAAATTGATATTTGCCCAGATAGCCTAAAGTATTTGTTATAAAGTAATTCCCCTGAGACTCCTTAAATGCGAGTGCCTCTTTGAATCCGATGTAACAACTTCCCAAAAAGGGAGGGGCTACAATGCTGGGGTTAGAAAATGTCCTGTTTTTGGGGAACAGAACTAGCGTAGGTTCTATTACTTTTAGCCTTTCGGGTACTTTAACTTCAGAAGTTGCAGTAAACCCAAAACTCGCTAAAACTAAAATCATGATAAGCGGACAGACGATACATGGCCACTTCTTCATATATGTGTTTTCTTAAGACTTAGTACCAAAAAAAATGATATGCTTAAATTCCTTACACAAAGATATAGCACATTTGTACGAATAATCCCTAGGAAAGCTTAAAATTAATCTTTATTGGACGAGTTGTTCAAGATTCTGGATTAACAGTCTATCTGTTAATATTTTGTTCATTTATCCATCGGATGTATTGCACTTTATTGCGGTTATGTTGCGCCAGGCTATTGGCAAATTTATGGTAACCAAAATCCTCCACGTTGGCAACCATATAAAAATAATCATGCTTTTCCGGATTCAGCACCGCGTCAATAGATGATATATCAGGCATTGTTATGGGGCCCGGCGTAATGCCCGAATATTTATAGGTATTATAGGGCGAATCAAGTTCCAAATCTTTATACAACACTCTTTTTATAACGGTATCATAGTTGTCCAGTTCCCTTTTTAAGGCATAAATCACCGTAGGATCTGCCTGAAGCAACATATTACTTTTCAATCTATTCAGGTACAAGCCGGCAACTCTTGGCCTCTCCTCTACTTTTGCCGTTTCTTTTTGAACAATAGAAGCCAGAGATATCACTTGTATTGGTGTCAATTTCAATAATTCTGTCTTCGTTAGGCGGTCATCATTCCAAAAACGCTCATATTCTTTCAACATCCTATCGCGAAAATCTGTGGCCGATGTATTCCAGAAAAATTCATAGCTGTTTGGAATAAAAATCGAAAGACCCGTATCTGCTGTTAAGCCGTTTTCCTGAAGAAAACTGGGATCGGTGAAAGCTTCCAGTAAAGAAATACTATCTGCCTCGATCTGGCCCGCAATTCTACCCGCCAATTTAGATAGAGTTTCCTGATTATTAAAAGAGACATTAACCGGAATATTGTTACTTCTTAAGGTATTGACAATCTCATTATTGTTCATTCCTTTCTTTAAAATATATTTTCCCGGCTTAATATTGTCCAGATATTTTTTTCGTTTGGCTACTGCCTCAAAAGTGACCATATCTGACAATAGCGGTTGAACCAGACTTTTAAAATCATCATAGGAAGCGCCTGTTGGAATATAAATGTGGGCTTCTTTATTATTAAACGCTGTATTTGGTGAAAACAGAGCATTATAAATTAAATAGGCAAATACCCCTGCTCCGATCAAACCGAGCAGTACCACTATCAACAAGATTTTTTTTATATACATTAATGCTTAAATTTTTGAAAAAGTAATTCATTTTTGAACTTTCCGCCTGAAAGAATCCATTCTTTTTTCACACCCGCAAGATCAAATCCCATTTTTTTAAATAATTGTATGCTTATTTGATTATCCTCACCCACATTAGCATATACCTGGTTTAAATTTAATACCGTAAAAGCATATTCACAAAGCAAAGAAACGGCTTCGGATCCGTGGCCGTTCTTTCGGTTTGCCTTATCAAGTATCACAATCCCGATCCCCGCGCGCCTGTGCTTGGGGTCAAAGTCAAAAAGGTCAATAAACCCTATTACATTATCCTGGTCATTACAGATGGCCAGCCGCAACTGTTTTACTTCATAAATATCTCTGTGTGAATTTTCCAGGTACAATTTGAGCACATGTCTGGAATAAGGTGATACAGTGCCACTAATTTCCCATATATCCGGATTATTTTCAAGCTCGTATAAAAATTCCAGGTCTTCCGGTTCTAATGCCCGTAATTTGGTATGTTTTCCTTGTAATTTCAAATCTCTATTGCACCTTTATATACCTGTATGGCCGGTCCATCTAACCTAATATTTTCATACCCCGTCCGGCCTTTGTTAAATTGAACAGCTAAATTTCCACCTTTGGTAGAAATATTTATATTCTCACTTTTGGTCTTATCCCAATAATGCATTCCAAGAGCAACAGCAGTTACACCTGTTCCACAGGATAAGGTTTCATTTTCCACACCCCTTTCATAAGTACGCACAGAAAAATCACTATCTCCTGTTTGTTCAACAAAATTTATGTTACTTCCTACTTCTCCATAAATCCCGTATCGTAGTTTGGCGCCTTCTTCCAGGACCTTATAATTTTCCAAATCAGAAACCATCTGAACATGATGAGGAGAACCCGTATTTAGAAAAAGACAGTTGGGCTTCTCCATAATTTCGGTCACATCCTGCATTTGTAAGCTTATGGTTCCATCATTTATCGAGGCATGGTGAAACCCATCGACTGCATTAAATTTCGTCTTTTCCTCTATCATACCAAGGAATTTGGCAAATGCTACAATACATCTGCCGCCATTACCACACATACTTCCGGGTTTTCCGTCAGAATTGTAAAAGACCATCATAAAATGAGATGACTTATCATCCTCAAGTAAAATCAATCCGTCTGCACCAATACCAAAACGTCTGTCACAGAGAAATGAAATTAATTTAAAGTTGTCTTTTGGAAATTTCGCATTCCGATTATCAATCATGATAAAATCGTTGCCTGTGCCCTGATATTTGTAAAATGATATTGTCATAACTAATTTAAGAAACAAAGATAGAACTTTATTTAAGCAATTTTTATCAGTTAAAAAGTCGTTAAATGGAAATATTTAGATTAAAAATTCAAGTATTTTTACTCTACGAATTTAAAGATCATTTAATTATGAAAAGTTTTGGACGTTTATTATTAGTTGCTGTTTTCGCTGGAGCAATTACACTTATATCCTATAAGGTGTTTTTTGAACAAACAAATTATGCGCTTGTTACATCCAATTCAGAGATGCCTGTGTTTACCACAAGCAATAATCCGGTATCTTCAAAAGGAAATGGTATTAATGAAGTCGATTTTACGATTGCCGCGGAAAATACGGTAAATGCCGTAGTGCATGTTAAAAACCTGACATTAAACAGTAGCCCGGGTAGTTTATTGGACTTTTTCTATGGCTCCGAAAGTCGCGGAATTCCGCAGATAGGTACCGGCTCCGGGGTTATTATTTCACCAGATGGATATATAGTAACCAATAATCATGTGATTGCCAAGGCCAACGAAATTAGAATTACCTTAAACAATAATAAAACCTATGAAGCTGAAATTATTGGTACTGATCCCAATACTGATATTGCTTTACTAAAAATTGATGTGGATGAGAAACTCCCCTATCTGGCATTTGGAGATTCTGACCAGGCTAAAATTGGGCAATGGGTATTGGCCGTGGGAAATCCCTTTAACCTGACATCTACTGTTACAGCAGGGATAGTGAGCGCTAAAGCCCGGGATTTAGGCCGGGATCAGTCATTTATCCAAACTGATGCTGCTGTAAATCCAGGCAATAGTGGAGGGGCATTAGTAAATACCAATGGTGATCTGATTGGCATTAATACTGCCATTACTTCTCAAACAGGATCCTATGTTGGCTATGCTTTTGCAGTTCCGAGTAATATTGCCAAAAAAGTAGTAGAAGATATTATGGAATATGGGAATGTTCAAAAAGGAATACTTGGTATTACTTCCCCTCGTCTTAGCACCCCTTATGCTGTGAATAATGGAATCAATGAGATAGATGGAGTTTATATCGATGGAGTTGAAGAAGACTCAGGTGCAGCTGATGCCGATTTAAGATCTGGAGATATTATAAAAATGGTGGATAATATTAAAGTACGGAAATTTGCAGACCTAACCGGATATGTATCCACTAAAAGACCCGGAGATAGAATTAAGGTTACTATTAATCGGAATGGAGAAGATATGTTAGTGCCTGTTGAATTAAAAGAAAGGCAGTCCGTTATAGTACCGGTAATGGGACTGCGGGTTAAAAACTTATCAGAGAAAGATAAAGAAACCTATAAAACAGATACCGGTGTAAAGATAACCGGTGTGCCGGAAACCTACAGGGGCTATGGGTTAGACGGAAAAGTGATTTTAGAAATTGATGATGAAAAAGTTGATGATATTTATGAAGCTAAAAATTTGTTTGGGGCCATTTCAAGATATGATAAAACTGTTATAACCCTTATAGATAAAAACGGAGTGAAAGAACGCATAGTATTTCAATAAAAAAGTTACTCCTGATACGATAAAAAGCACTCCGGACCGGGGTGCTTTTTTATTTGTCTTTTCCTTATGTGATGCCATTAGAATTCAATAATTTTGACCCTAATTAAATTAAAATTGCATCGATGAGTCCAATCAAATCTTATGAAAAAGAACTTGCATTCCAGGCAGACAGGAGAAAAGCCACAACGGAATTCATTAAAATCATTAGTGATCTGTGGTATGATAAAGCCATTGAAGTGGTGCTTTTTAAAAACCAGGTAATTGACAAAAATGTCAGTGATATAATTAATCTGCACGAATACGCAGGTGAATTTGTCCAAAAACCGATTTCCATATTTGATTCGGTTGAATTATTACGCGCAATTAATGACATAATAATTCCTCCTTCCAAGATAGATATTGGAAAGCTCACGTATGAATACCATTCAGACGATAATAATTATCACGATGTTAAGGCATTTATTCTCAATAAATTAAAGGATGCTACCAATTCCAGAGAAATTAAGCCTAAAGACGTTGTTCTATATGGTTTTGGCAGAATTGGAAGACTCATAGCCAGGGAGCTCATGGCGAAAACAGGAAAAGGCAATCAGTTAAGACTAAGGGCTATAGTAACAAAAGGTTTATTATCTGAAGAAATTCTTGAGAAACGAGCCAATCTTTTAAAAACCGATTCTGTTCATGGGCAATTCACAGGAACAATAAGTTATGATTGGAAAAAGAAGGCCTTGATAATTAATGGTACAACTGTACATCTAATTAACTCAGATAGACCTGAAAAAATAGACTACACCCAATACGGAATTAAAGACGCCCTGATTATTGATAATTCAGGTGCTTTTAGGGATAAAAAATCGTTGGAAAGGCATTTGCAGGCGTCAGGTGCCAGCAAAGTTATTCTGACCGCCCCTGCAAAAGAAATACCTAATATTGTACATGGGGTTAATCAATATGAGTTTGATCCGGATGCTATTAATATTTTTTCTGCCGCCTCATGCACTACAAATGCAATTACACCAATATTAAAGGTAATTGATGATTCACTTGGAATAAAAAAAGGACATCTGGAAACCATCCATGCCTATACAAACGATCAAAATTTGGTTGATAATTTGCATGGTAAATACAGAAGAGGAAGAGCAGCGGCTTTAAACATGGTAATTACAGAAACCGGCGCAGGAAGTGCCGTGGCAAAAGCGCTCCCATCGCTGGCAGGCAAGCTCACATCAAACGCCATAAGAGTTCCTGTTCCTAATGGTTCCCTGGCTATACTCAACCTTGAGGTTGACAATAAAACTTCGATAGAAGCCATAAACACAATAATAAAAAAGTATGCTTTGGAAGGTGATTTGGTAGAACAAATTAAATATTCACTTAGCAATGAACTAGTATCCACAGATATTGTTGGTACAGCAGCCCCATCCATTTATGACAGTAATGCCACTATAGTTTCTGCGGACGGCAAAAATATTGTACTCTATGTTTGGTACGATAATGAGTTTGGGTATTCCCATCAAGTTATTAGATTAGCAAAATATATTGCTAAGGTCAGACGTTTTACTTATTATTAAATGACCCTTTAAGTCAGTATAATCAATTAAATATTTTTCCATTAAAATTTATGATGGCGCGAATTTTTTTTATTAATTAATAATATTAGAGTACTTTAGTTCTCTCTCTGAATCATATATTAATACTTAGAATTATTTTAATGAAAGGTTTTAGCAAATTTTATATTGTAATAGCCTTCCTGACATGTAACCTACATTATGCTCAACAGAGTACCCAGGAAGATGAGTTATCTTTAGATAGTGGTTCTATAGAAAGCCAGTTCGAATATTTATACAAAAAATCGGGTAACTATAATGCAGAAGGAAAAAGATATGAGGTGGTCCGAATTATCAACCTGGACAAGCTCAAGAAAAATGTTCTTGATTCTGTAAATGCCGCGAATAAAAAGGAGATTGAGCTAAAAAACACCATAAGTGCCCACGAAGCCACAATTAGTGCTCTTAATATTAAATTAAAAGAAACCACTGAAAGTCTTGCCTCTGTAACTGATGAGAAAGACAGTATGTCCCTTTTAGGTGCGCAGGTTTCCAAGGGTACTTATAATTTCATTTTGTGGACGGTAATAATCGGGTTACTCCTGTTATTCCTTTTGTTTGTTTTCAGATTCCGAAGAAGCAATATCTTAACCCTGGAAGCGAAAGCCAATTTAGCCGAGCTGGAAACGGAGTATGAAGACCATAGACGAAAGGCTCTGGAAAGGGAGCAGCGCATAAGCAGGCAACTTCAGGACGAAATAAATAAATACAAAAAATCAAAATAAAAAAAGCTCCTTAAAGGAGCTTTTTTTTGCATATAAATATATGATCAGCATTATTCAGGCAAAAGAAGAACACATTCCCATATTGATTCCGTTAATGGATGAATATAGAATATTCTATAGGCAAAATTCCGATGAAACAGAAGTCCGAAATTTTTTAGAAGCCAGAATTAAAAATAAAGAATCTATTATTTTTATCGCATATTTTGAGGATAGCCCGGCAGGTTTTACCCAACTATATACTTCTTTTTCAACGGTAAGCCTCAAACCTGTATTTATTTTAAATGACTTGTACGTATATAAAAGATATAGAAAAAAAGGAATTGGTGAAATCTTGTTAAAAAGTGCGAAAGAATATTGCAGATTACAAGGTTACAAAGGATTGGCCCTGGAAACTGAGTTAGACAATCCGGCTCAGAAATTATACGAACGCCTGGGGTGGGAAAAAGACACTGGCTGTTTTCATTATTTTTGGAAATCGAATTAGGCCAGCTAATAAATAGATCAAGGATATTTCTTATGCGAATAGATATTATTACCGTCTTACCTGAATTATTAAAAAGTCCTTTTGAAGCTTCTATCATGAAGCGGGCCATAGAAAAGGGACTGGTAGAAATACATTTACATAACTTAAGGGATTATACTGATAAAAGCTATAATCAGGTAGATGATTATCAATTTGGCGGCGGTGCAGGTATGGTTTTAATGATTGAACCCATTGATAAATGCATTAGTGCTCTTAAGAAAGAAAGACAATACGATGAAATAATTTATATGACCCCGGATGGTGAAACTCTCAACCAACGAACATCAAATAGTCTATCCCTGCTAACAAACATTATAGTCCTCTGCGGTCATTACAAAGGGGTTGATCAAAGAGTCAGAGACATATTTATCACCAGGGAAATATCTATTGGAGATTATGTATTATCCGGTGGCGAATTGGGGGCGGCTGTTCTTTGTGACTCGGTTATTCGTTTGCTTCCAGGGGTTTTGAATGATGAAACCTCTGCCCTCACAGACACTTTTCAGGACGATATGTTAGCTCCTCCTGTATATACAAGACCCAGAGAATACAAAGGTCATAAGGTTCCGGATATTCTGCTAAGTGGCAATTTCCCGGAAATTGAAAAATGGCGGGAAGATCAGGCAATGGAAAGGACAATACAACGCAGGCCTGATTTATTGGAAGAGTAAAATCTTATGTTTCCAAAGAAATATTGCTCCAAATGTCTTGGAAATAATGATTTAAAGACTATTTTTGCAGTCGATTTGAAATTAACCTCTGACGAAGTCCGTGAATGTTGGTTTTAACTTAATTAAAATAATTATCAATGGAATCCTTAATTACATTTGTAGAAAACGAATTTGTTCCAAAAAAAGATTTCCCACAATTTACTCCAGGCGATACAATCACCGTTTATTATGAAATAAAGGAAGGTGAAAAAACACGTACGCAGTTTTTTAAGGGAGTAGTAATACAAAGAAGAGGAACAGGTGCAACAGAAACATTTACAATTCGCAAAATGTCTGGTACAGTAGGTGTTGAAAGAATATTTCCTGTAAATATGCCAGCATTACAGAAAGTTGAAATTAACAAAAGAGGAAAAGTACGGAGAGCTCGTATTTTTTACTTCAGAGGTCTTACAGGTAAAAAAGCAAGGATCAAAGAAATTCGTTCTTAAGAAATTACAGAACAACAGAAAAAACCCTGATATACATCAGGGTTTTTTTTATGTCTGAACATTGACACATTAACTTCAATAGTACTTTATTTCTCAAAAGCCAAAATAGTCTTTTTAATAATGGATACGCAATCCAAAAGTTGGTCTTCTGTAATGACCAGAGGCGGTGCAAAACGAATTATATTGCCATGAGTTGGTTTTGCCAGTAAACCGTTTTCTTTCAGCGCTAGACATATTTCCCAGGCGGTAGAGCTGTCTTCTGTATCGTTAATAACGATCGCATTTAAGAGCCCCTTGCCTCTTACAAGCTTAATCAGGGAATTTTTATCAATGAATTTTCTCATTTCAGCTCGAAATAATTTCCCCAGCTTATAGGCGTTTTCAGCAAGGTTTTCGGATCTGATCACTTCCAATGCTGCTATCGCAACAGCACATGCCAAAGGATTTCCACCAAAAGTAGATCCGTGATTGCCTGGTCGGATTACTTCCATAATATCATTATTTGCAAGTACAGCGGATACAGGAAAAACACCCCCGGACAAAGCTTTTCCTAATATTAAAATATCCGGTTTTACTTCAGGAGATCCACTGCATAATTTATCCGCACAGGAACAATTACCGCAAGTAGCTAACAATCTGCCGGTTCTTGCAACACCGGTTTGAACTTCATCTGCGATAAACAAAACATTTTTTTGTTTGCACAATTTATATGCCTCTTTCAAATAGTCTTCCCCGGGAACATAAACACCGGCTTCTCCCTGTATAGGTTCAACCATAAACGCAGCTACATTCTTATCCTCCAAGGCCTCTGCTAATGCGCTTATGTCATTATATCTGATGGAGAGAATCCCAGGTGTAAACGGACCAAAATTCTCTGTGGCAATAGGGTCATTGGAGGCAGAAATAATAGTAATAGTCCTACCGTGAAAGTTATTTTGACAGACCACTATTTTTGCCTGATTCGAAGGAATCCCCTTTTTTTCATACCCCCATTTTCTGGCAAGTTTTATTGCAGTTTCCACTGCTTCAGCTCCGGTATTCATAGGTAATACCCGATCAAAACCAAAGTATTCTGTTATATATTTCTCATATTTACCCAATACATCATTATAAAATGCCCGAGAAGTAAGTGTTAATTTTTCAGCCTGTTCTTTCAATGCAGAAATGATATGTGGATGGCAATGTCCCTGATTTACGGCTGAGTAAGCCGATAAAAAATCATAATATTTATTCCCTTCAACATCCCAGACATGAACCCCTTCACCCCTGCTTAAAACTACTGGTAATGGATGATAATTTTGAGCTCCGTACTTTGCTTCCAATGCTATGGCATCTTTGGAAGATATTTTTTCCAATACTGACATTTTTCTGACAATTTAGATAAAACTTTAGCTATTCCTTCTTTGGGAGAGAAATCATCCATTGCGGAGGCGCTAAATTACAAATTATGAAGCTATTTATGAAATATACTGTCACAGCTTCTTTTCCTTATAAATCCATTCTGCTTGTAAGTGTTGCAATTTGCAATTCTAAGCGCTTTAACTCGCGAAGAATATCATTCTTATCCATTTGCATCCATATAAACAGCTTAAGCATTCCCATGGCTATCATACTTAAAAAACCTGCAGATGCCCATTTTATAAGTTCATTGGTAGCCTCTGTATTAAAAAACTGTACTATACAATAAATGAAGGCTATAAACATTAGCAGATGCACCACATTCATGATTGCAGCCAACCATCCCAATTTCCCCTTATATACTTCCCCTAACTTCCCTACCAGATTTTGTTCTTCCAGGTCATTGTAAAAAGCTGCTTCTTCCCTGCTTAAACTTTCCTTGATGAGTTCATCAATTTTTTCTGTCCTCTTATTCATGATTTCTGTTTTTTTAAATTTGTTTTTAATTTTTCGCGTGCATGGTATAATCTTGATTTTACTGTCCCTTCTGATTTATCCAATATCTCGCTTATTTCTCTAAGGGAATAGTCCTCCAAGTAAAACAACCTAAGTACAATTTGTTGGTCCTGTGGCAATGCCTTAATAGCGTCGTACATTTTTGAAAGGTCAGATTCCCTTTGGTCCGGATCATTATCTTCCTTAGGCGTATAAAAGTAATCCTGTAATTTTTGCCTGTCCCTATGATTCTTATTTACGCAATCAATGGCTTTTCTGGTAACAATCTGCATCGCCCAACTACCAAAACTGTTGGGGTTTTTTAAGTGGGGTAACTTTTTTAAAATTACCCCCCAGCTGTCCTGGACAATATCCTTCGCTATGTCCTTATTGTAGGTAAACCAATATGCGTGGTTACACATTTTGGAATTATACCGCTTTACTAATAGGGTAATCGCCTTCCTATTTCCGGATCGATATTGTAAAACCAATAAGCCTTCGAATATTTTTTTAGCCTTTTCCATGTCTTTTTCTATGATAGAGACCTGTTAATATGAAAAAGGTTCAATAATTTTTGTTTTTTTATCCAATTCCTCCTAAAGATAAGATTAAGATGGGCTGTAAATAGTATTTTTGCGACATGAGAAAAAGCAGGACTCGGGAAATTTTGGAAAATATAGCTGTTATTGATGCGGGTGCCAAAGGTAAAACTATAGGTAAAGCACCTGATGGAAGGGTTATTTTCATCTCCAATGCAGTTCCAGGGGATGTTGTAGACGTTCTTACAACTAAAAAGAGGAAAGCATATTTTGAAGGGGTTGCCACTACTTTCCACACTTTGTCTGATAAACGTACAAGTCCTGAATGTGAACATTTTGGAATTTGTGGAGGATGTAAATGGCAACATATGGGTTATGAACACCAATTGTATTACAAACAAAAAGAAGTTGAAAATAATTTAAGACGCATAGGCCATCTGGAACTTCCGGAAATTTCACCTATAATTGGGTCAAGTCAACAGTATTTTTACAGGAACAAGATGGAATTCTCATTTTCAGACAGCAGATGGTTAACCCAGGCAGAGATTAACTCTAAAAGTGAATTTACAGATAAAAACGCCCTTGGATTTCATATCCCGGGAATGTGGGATAAGATACTGGATATTAAAAAATGCTATTTACAGCCAGATCCCTCAAATGATATTCGCCTGGAAATAAAGAAATATGCTACAGCAAATGATCTTAGCTTTTTTAATCCCAGAAATCATAAGGGACTTTTACGTACACTTATGATAAGAACTTCATCAACGAAAGAGATTATGGTGCTCATCCAATTCTATGATGATGACGAGGACAAACGAAACGGTTTGTTAAATCACCTTAAAAATATATTTCCACAAATTACTTCTTTGTTATATGTCATCAACCGGAAGGGTAATGACACAATTTATGATCAGGAAATCCATTGTCACTACGGGGAAAAATTTATTTACGAACAAATGGAGGGCCTTAAATTTAAGATTACTGCAAAGTCGTTTTATCAGACCAATTCTGAACAAGCCTATGAACTTTACAAGGTGGTTAGAAAATTGGCAGGCTTAAATGGAACCGAATTGGTTTACGATCTGTATACCGGAATAGGCACAATAGCACAATTCATTGCTGCAGAGGCTAAAAAGGTAGTAGGGATTGAGGCGGTTCCAGAGGCAATTCTGGATGCGGAAGCTAATGCCCTGGAAAATAACATTCACAATGTCAGGTTTTTCTCTGGAGACATGAAAAACATATTTAATGACCAGTTTGTAGCCTTTAATGGACGGCCAGATGTGATAATAACGGATCCCCCACGAGATGGGATGCATAAAGATGTAGTCAGGCATATTCTTGAAATTGCACCGGATAAAATTATTTATGTTAGTTGTAATAGTGCCACACAGGCCAGGGATCTGGAACTCATGAAAGAAGGCTATGAACTAAAAAAAGTACAACCGGTTGATATGTTTCCGCAAACGCATCACGTAGAAAATGTTGTACTTTTGGAAAAACGGATGCATTGATAAAGAAAGTCTGATATGATTAACAAATTTGCTATCTAGGAGGTATGGGTAAACTAAGGATTTTCCTCCTGATTATATTGGTTGTTATTTCCATTACTGCCTGTGAAAAAGACGATATCTGCGTGGATGGTGATACACCTTTACTGATTATTCGGTTTTACGACAATGATAATCCCGGTGAATTAAAAGCCGTTCCCAATTTAAGAGTGGCCGGTTTAGGTCAATCTTTCACAGTAGATACATTCGCCGACAGAACATCATCAGACTCCATTGCCATACCATTACGAATAAATGAAGCCAACACAGGGTTTGTGTTAATTTCAGATTCCGCTGATGAAGATGATTTGGAAACAGGTAACATAGATACACTTACTTTTGAGTATAACACATTGGAAATCTTTATTTCAAAGGCTTGTGGATATATTGCCAATTATGATGACTTAGGTGAGCTACTCACAGCTGATAGTGAAAATTGGATACAGAACATCGAAATAGTTACTCCTTTAATACAACAGCAAGACAGCGCCCATGTTAAGATATATCATTAGTGGTTTATTTCTTTTTTGCTTTTTTATAAGTGGAGCACAGACAGATTCTCTGGCTATAGGCGCCAGGGATTCGACAATTTTTGGGCAGCGTTATGGATTGAGGGTTGGTGTTGATTTAAGCAAACCTGTAAGAGCGCTATTTGACAGTGATTATTCAGGGCTGGAATTCGTGGCAGACTATCGTATTACCAAAAAACTTTACGTTGCTGCTGAATTTGGAAATGAGAAAAAAACGAGTTTCGAGGCTCTTGAAAATGTCGATGACCTGAATAGAGTGGAATTGTACAACTATACTACTTCAGGTAGTTATGTAAAACTAGGGGTTGATTTTAATACCTATGAGAATTGGTACGGAATGACCAATGCAATTTTTATTGGAGCACGGTACGCCGGAAGTGCTTTTAGTCAGACACTAAATAATTATACAATATTTGACAGCAATAGGTATTGGAACCCCGATAGTTTTGTTCCGGGTAACGGCTCGTCCGAAGAATTTACAGGTTTAAATGCAACTTGGCTAGAATTCCTGGTTGGTATAAAAGTTGAATTAGTTGCGAATTTTTACCTTGGCGCCAGCGTTCGGCTCGCCCATTTGTTTACCAATAAAGAAGCCGATTCTTTTCCAAACCTTTGGATACCGGGATTTAATAATGTGAATGACAATAGTAAGTTTGGCGTAGGATATAATTATTCCATATCATATTTTCTTCCTTTATATAGAAAAAAAGACACTAAAAAGAATAAGGAAATCCCGACCGAAGAATAACTCAATTTTTTCTGATTTCCCGGCTACCAATCCACTTCATCAGTTTTTTTTCCAATATCCGATATGCCTAACACCAATTTAATAAAAGGCATTCAACTATAAAAAAAGCTTAAAAACCTGTAAAATTCAGTAAGTGTCAGGCTTTTACTATTTAATTGACTAGACCTGATTGTTGTATTTAGCCTTTTTACTACCCTCGTACATGATATACTTTACCAGACGAGATTCCAAATGACTGTTAAACACTTTTATTTTTCTTGAAGGACGAAGCCCTACAAACTTTAAAGCTTCCAGATTAGATGTAATAAACCAGGCATCGGTGCCCGGATAATTTTGCTTTAAAGTATCTCCAATATTTCCATAAAATTCTTCCATTTCAATATTGAGTCGCTCTCCGTAGGGTGGGTTAAATACCATATGTAATTGGTTATCAGTAAATTTTTCCGATTCAAAGAAATTTTTACGTTCAACAGTTATGTATTCGGAGAGATTGGCATTCTCTACATTATCTATTGCTTTTTGAACCGCCGAAGGAGCTTTATCATAACCAGTGATTTTATAATGGAATTCCCTGGTTTTATTGAGACTGCTTTCCACTATTTTATCATAAAGCTCTCTGTCAAAATCCTGCCATTTTTCAAATGCAAACTCCTTGCGGTTAATATTTGCAGGTATATTGCATGCGATCATGGCAGCTTCTGTTAAGAATGTCCCGCTGCCGCACATTGGGTCTAAAAAATGACATTGACCATCCCATCCGCTTAAAAGGAGAATTCCGGCAGCTAAAACTTCATTGATGGGAGCAATGTTCGTTGCAGTTCTGTATCCCCGTTGATGCAAAGAACGGCCAGAAGTATCTAGAGAAACATTGCACTGGTTCATTTGAATGTGGATATTAATTCGCAGGTCAGGAAACTTAATATCTACATTAGGTCGCTTACCAAGGTTATCGCGGAACTTATCTACAATGGCATCCTTGGTTTTTTGCGAGACATATAAGGAATGTGTGAAGTTTTCAGAATTAACGGTAGCATCTATGGCGAAAGTTATTTCAGGATTAAGGTATTCAGACCAATCCATATCATAAATCTTCTTATAAAGATCAGATTCATCTTTCACATAGAATGATTGTATAGGTTTTAATATTTTTATGGCCGTCCGAAGGCATAGATTGGCTTTATACATAAAACCGGTATCTCCTTCAAAAGAAACCATCCTTACAGCTTCAACAACGTTTACAGCACCAAGGTTGCGCAATTCCTTCGCAAGTATTTCTTCAAAACCAAACATGGTTTTGGCTACCATTTTAAAATTATTACTCATAGTCAATTTAAAGAATGCCACAAAAATACGTTAATTTTATACACATTGTTTTTCAATGCCTTTTATCCTTTTTTTAAACTATACATGACTTATATTTTACTAATTACCTCTGTTCTTTTAAGTTTTGGATTTGTAGTCCTGACAAGACCAAAAAGGAAAGAAGTACTTCGCCTGTTACTTGCATTCAGTGGATCATTCTTATTAGCGCTAACACTCTTCGAACTTTTACCTGAAGTTTATTCACAGGCTGATCCAAAAACCATAGGTATCTTTGTAATGTTCGGGATTCTCCTCCAGATTTTTCTGGAATTCTTTTCAAAAGGTGCGGAACACGGCCATGTACATCTTAATAAAGAAGAGAGCAAATTTCCATGGTTACTTTTTATAAGTCTTTGCGTTCATGCATTCCTGGAAGGCATCCCTATTCATCAAAACAACACTATATTATATGGCATTTTGGTTCACAAAATACCTATAGCTATTATTTTGAGTATTTTTCTCGTGGGCTCAAAAATCAATAATATATATGGGGTATTATTTATGGTGTTTTTTTCCTTAATGACTCCATTTGGAAGTTATG
>Ga0316188_10000042_pt1 | contig 37227 bp, 37 predicted proteins | sample Phiworburrow1_MG_FD_204933 | JGI IMG/M metagenome (GOLD analysis project Ga0316188, IMG submission 204933) | Coastal sediment microbial communities from Maine, United States - Phippsburg worm burrow 1 | ecosystem: Environmental > Aquatic > Marine > Coastal > Sediment | place: USA: Maine... | reverse complement strand
GCCGCGGTGGCTGAGGGAGCCACCATAGTGCGCATCGGCACGGCGGTTTTCGGCCAACGGACGGCCAACTAGAGAAAACGGGAACGACAAACTCATGGACAACAAAATCGGATTCATCGGCGGCGGAAATATGGCCCAGGCAATGATCGGGGGGCTTGTCACCACCGGCATGCCTACCGAAATGATCCTGGTGTCCGATCCGACCGCCTCGCAACGCGAACTGGTCTCCCATCGGTATGACGTCCGGACCCTGGCTGATAATGCAGAACTTGCCGCGTCGGTGGATGTACTGGTGTTGGCCGTGAAGCCACAAGTCATGGCCCCGGTCGCAAGGGAACTGCGCAGCGTCGTGCAAAAATGCCGGCCGCTGGTGGTCAGTATCGCCGCGGGAATTGAAATCAGCAGCATGCAGTCCTGGCTGGGCGATGAACTGGCCATTGTGCGGGCCATGCCCAACAGTCCCTGCCTGATTCGCCACGGGATCACAGCCCTGCATGCCAATCCTGCCACCACTAATGCCCAGCGCGCCCAGGCGCAACAGATCCTCGAAGCTGTAGGGGCGGTCATTTGGGTCCAGCAAGAAGACCTCATGGACGCGGTTACCGCTGTCTCGGGATCCGGCCCTGCTTACTTTTTCCTCTTCATGGAAGCCATAGAACACAGCGCAAGAGTACTGGGGCTACCCATGGAGGTTGCCTGGGCCCTGGCGCTGCACACTGGCGCAGGCGCAACGCGCATGGCCCTGGAAAGCGGCCAGGACCTGGCCCAGCTACGCAAGAACGTGACCTCACCCGGTGGCACCACGGCGGCGGCGCTGGAGATCTTCGAGAAGGCAGGCCTGAGAGAAATAGTGGATAGTGCGCTAACCGGCGCCCGTGACCGGGGCCGTGAGATTGCCCGGGAATTCGGCCAGGAGTAACGTACTCCGAACATTATTAAACTGAATACTATTTGCTGAGGAACACGTGAAAGACGCTATTTTTTTCCTGCTTAACACATTGCTTGGACTGGTGATCCTGGCTTTCGTGCTGCGGCTACTGCTGCAAATGGTGCGCGCGGATTTCTACAATCCAATTTCCCAGGCCATTCTGCGCCTGACAAATCCCCTGGTTATTCCGGCCCGCCGGATCATCCCCTCATGGGGCAAACTGGACCTGCCCACCCTGGTCATTATTGTCCTGCTCCAGTGGGCTGGTGTGCTGGCGTTATGGGGGCTGCAAAACACCCTCTATGGAACGCCCTTTCCCGGAATACTGCCTCTGCTGTTGTTCGCCCTGCTGGAATTGCTGCGGCTGCTACTGCGGTTTTACTTTTTTGCCCTTTTTGCCTATGCCTTGCTGAGTTGGATAGGCCCCCAGGGTCAAAATCCGATCGCAGGTTTATTGACCCGTTTGTGCGAGCCGCTGCTGCGCCCTGTGCGGAAAGTGATCCCTCCACTAGGCGGGCTGGACCTTTCCGTCCTCGCGCTGCTGCTGGGACTGCAGTTCCTGCTCATTGCCTTGCGCTGACATGAACTGGCTAAGCCGGGACGCCGAGAGCCTCCTGATAGATGTGCGTATCATTCCCCGCGCGTCCCGGAACCAGGTGGTGGGTATCAGCGAGCAGCGCCTGAAGTTGAAAATTACCGCCGCCCCGGTGGATGGCAAGGCAAATGAAGCGCTGATACGTTACTTGTCAGACCTGTTCGGCGTAGCAAAATCGCGGATTGACATCGTCCGCGGGCACCGGGGAAGAGAAAAAACCGTGAGTATCAGCCCACCGCCGGAACTGCCCGGGGTATTGGCCGAGCTTGTTAATCTCTAGAAATTTTGGTCTATAGTAGACATGCCAGACAGATTTTCCGTCTCGCCCGGCGAACTGCCCGGGAGGACAAAGGGAAACATGCAGAACCGAAAAGACTGCGCATAAGCGCTGCAACGCCGCCCAAAGGAGATGTTGAATGGCAACTAGTATCTGGACTCGATTACTATTTGTTCTCTGTCTAACCGGGGCGATAACTGCTTGTGGCCCCGGTCCGGGAGAGGGCCAATCATCCAGGTCAGGCGCGCCAGCCCAGATTTCCGAAGAACTCAATTACAAGGAATTCGGAGACTACGTCCTGCATTACAACGCCATCAGTACAGACCAGATTGCACCGGCAATTGCCAAGTCCTACGGCATCACCCGCAGCCCTAACAGGGCGATGATTAATATCAGCATCCTGCGCAAGAACGAAGGCGCCACAGGCACTTCGGTGAATGCGACGGTTACGGCGAAGGTGGTAAACCTGACCGGTCAGCTCAAATCCGTGGACATGAGACAGATCACCGAGGGCGAGGCGATCTACTATATTGGGGAACTGAATGTCGCCAACGCAGAGATGTTGATTTTTGATATTTCGGCCATTCCCGAGGGTGAATCCAGGACCTTGGCCGTCCGTTACAAGAAGCAGTTTTTCGACCACTAGGCATCGCCATTTAAGCTCTACAGGGCAGGCATTTGCCGAGGTTGGATTTTTTTTCGCCGAAACACAATAAATTTATTATACAAGCGCCATCTATATGCTATGTTTCAGCGGTAATAACACAGTTTTCGCCTTATTTTTAAGGCTAAAACATTTCAAAGACAGGAGATTTTCAAATGGCTGCCACAAAGAAGACCGCTGCCGCGGCAAAACCACCCACTAAATCAGAAATTTTTGCTCACATTTCTGATGCGACTGGACTTACCCGCAAGGACGTCGGCGCGGTATTCGAATCCCTCAACGGACTGATTAAAAAGAACGTGGGCAAGCGTGGACCCGGTGTGTTCACAGTTCCTGGCCTCATGAAGGTGAAGGTCGTGAAAAAGCCTGCCACCAAATCTCGCAAGGGAATCAATCCTTTCACCGGCGAAGAGACCGTTTTCAAGGCCAAACCTGCCCGCAAGGTCGTGAAGGTTCAGCCTCTGAAAGGTCTGAAAGATATGGTCTGACAGGTCCAGTACCTGCAGACTTAAAAAAGGTCCCGAAAGGGACCTTTTTTTATTCCCTAGCTGTCCGCCAGCGCCCTGGATTCCTCCTCCGCCTCCTGTCGCATACGCAACATCTCGACGGTGGGCACATATACCAGTTCCGCCACCTTGCGGATCAGGTGGTCTTCATAACGATGCAAATGCTGGTCTACAAAGGCGACCTGCCACATAAGTCGAAGTACCCGGCGCTTTTCCTGCTCTGACAACTGGTCGTTCATTACCCGGGTGAATTCATATAGCGACACGGCCTCGTCCACTTCCTGGGTGGCCCTGTTCATCAGCAACTCAGCGTCCTCCGCAGTCAGCCTGAACTCCTGTTTAAGAAGCTCGAAAATTCGCTCACTTTCGACCACATCCTCACGAAAATCAGCCCTGGCCACTTCCAGCATCAGGGCCGCGGCAATCAGGTTCAGCCCATGCTCACGGTCAGCCGGATTGTCTGCCCCATCCGAAAATGCCTGGCTCCATAAATTCTTGATCGACTCAATCATTCGCTATGTTCCCGTTGCTCATCCAGCGCCGCCAGCAGGCTTTCACGTAATGCTACCAGTTGGCCATGAAAAAAGTGATCCACACCCTCGAACATCATCAGTTCCGGACCTGGCTCCAGTGAATCCACCCATTCAACGACGGCGTCGGCGTCCACCAGTTCGTCCATGTCTCCCTGGACGACAATCCAGCGACATGCCGGCTGGCCGATACCGGACATATCCATCCGGCCTATCGGCGGTGCGACAGTAATCAGCAAGTCCAAATCGCGCTGGGCAGCCGCCTTCAGGGCAACCCTCGCGCCAAAGGAAAACCCGGCCAAGCAAAGCTTGCGGCCCGGAAAACGCCTGCTCGCATAGTCCAGCACCGCCAGTGCATCTGCAGTCTCACCCTCTCCCTCGTCGTACCTGCCGGCACTGTGGCCCACACCACGGAAGTTAAAACGAAATGCCGGGACCCCAAGCTTGTTGAAGGTCCTTGCCAGGGTGTGAGTCACCTTGTTCTGCATGGTGCCGCCATGCAGCGGATGGGGATGACACACTACCGCAACCCGGTCCGACTCCAGCCCCGGATCCTCCAGGACAGCCTCCAGCGCGCCGGCGGGACCGTCAATAGTCAGGGTTTCAACTTCAGTCCGCGACATACCTAAACCTCAATCTCTGCAGCCAATTCCGGTTCTGGCTCACGCTCTTCGCGCTTGGGTGCGTAGTACACAATCACGTCACCGGACTGGGGCTCTACCTCATCTTCCGCGTCCAGGAAACGCACCTTCCGATCATCGCGCACCAACAAAATGTTGATCGCCTCTGAGGGGTGGTCGCCAAGAAAGTCACTGTAGGTGAAAGTGTCCGTCAAACGAGTTTTGTAAAAGGTCCAGCCCCGCACATGCCAGCGCCAGAGTTGCTCAAACAAGGCTTCTGAATCGAACGCGATACGCCCGCGCCTGGGTCTGGAGACGGCGCGGGGATCATCCTCGGCAGAGGAGCCCATAGGCAATTGAAACACTTTTTCCCTGCCGATTTCCGGCGCCACGGTAGTGCACACCAGGGCGTTGTAAGCATCATTGCTGGTGGCGGCCAGGACGGTCTGGATATGACTGATTTCCATGGACTCCTCGGCAAACTCGGACAGGATTTCACCGTAGAACACCGAAATGCCAGCCAGCCTGGCGGGGCGCAGGTTGTGCCAGGAGTTGTCAGCCATCAATACCTTGATCTTCATGGACTCAAGGGTGCGCGCCAACTCTATTCCCCAGGGCGATGCACCCACCAGCAGCACACTGTCGCGTTCCTTGGAGGCCAGCCCCAGGCGCCTGGCAAGCCAGCCAATGGTGCTGCCATGCAGGAAAACGGAAGCGAAAATTACCATGAATACCAGGGGGAGCAAGACCACCGCATCGGGATATCCTGCCGCAGCCATGCGCGGCCCCATCAAGCCTGCGGTTGCCGCGGCGACGATTCCCCGTGGCGCAATCCAGCTCAGCAACAGCCGGTCCTCAACCTTCATGTCACTACCCGTGGTCGCCAGCATGATCGCCACTGGGCGAGCCACGAAGAGGACCACAAACACCAGTAGGCCAGCGCGCCAGTCCACCGATCTGAGCAGTGCGAAATCAAGGTCGGCGGTCAACATCACGAAGACCACTGAAACCAGCATCACCGTGATGTATTCCTTGAAGCGTTTCATGTCGTTGATGCCGGGCAAATCCATATTGCCCACCACCATGCCCATGATGGTCACGGCCAACAGGCCGGCCTCGTTCTGCAGGGAATTGGCGAACGCATAGACGGCCAGCACCGCAGAGAGCATCACCGGCGCCTTGAGAAACTCGGGCACCCAGCCACGCCTCAGGGACTCGCCGATTGCCCAACCCACCGCACCGCCCAGCACCACGCCGGCCAGCAAGGCCATGCTCACGCCCTTGAGCACGACCACCCAGCTCGAGCCTTCTCCCACATAGATGAAGAACTGGAAAACCAGCACCGCCAGCAGGGCGCCCAGGGGATCATTCACGATGGCTTCCCACTTGAGGTAGGAGGAGGTGCGACGATTAAGCCGCGCCTGGCGCAACAGGGGCATGATCACGGTCGGTCCGGTAACCACCATGATGGCGCCAAAGACCAGGGACACAGGAAGGCTCAGTCCGCCGATAAAATGTGCCGAGGCCGTGCAGAAACCCCAGGCCAGGGGCGCACCCAGGTACACAAGCCGCCTTACCCCGGTTTTCGCCTGCTTCAGGTCGCTAAGAGACAGGTTCAGGCCGCCGTCAAACAGGATTATCGCCACACACAGGCTGATAACTGGCCTGAACAGGTCACCAAAATCTTCCGCAGGATCCACCAGGCCGGTAATCGGCCCCGCGATCAATCCAGCCAGTGCCAACAATACGATGGCAGGAATGTGTAGGCGCCAGGCAAACCATTGAGAAGCCACGCCAAGGGCCATCACTGACACCAGCAAAATCACCAGATCATGTTCGTTCAAGCTAGGAACTCCAGCACGCCCGCCCAGGGGCAAGAAAGCCTTTCGAGACGCCTATTCTAACGTTCTTCACCCCGGATGGGGGCAGGATCAGCCCATCCCATGAGCCGAAAAAGCTTCTTTGGTCTATCATGAGTCGCAAGGAAGGCCTAGCTGGCCGGATTTCAACCTGGACCCGGAGAAATAACATGCGCCTGGAAAGCCAATCCATCGTCGACTATGAGCCCATGGCGGAAGAGTTTTGCTTCTGCGTTCCCGTTCCCGCCAAAGAAGGTTACGTCCAGATGGGCAAGAACCGTAATCCGGACCTGAGTTTCGTGGATATTCCCGAGGGTACCCGCTCGCTGGTGCTGCTTTGTGTGGATCCGGATGTTCCGACCAAGCCCGATGATGTAAACCAGGAAGGACGCACAGTCCCGGCTTCCCTGCCCCGCTGTGACTTTTACCACTGGGTCATGGTGGACATTCCCCCGGATACGTCGGGCATCCAGGCAGGCGCGGCATCCTCGGGCATCACCCTGAAAGGCAAGCGCAAACCGGCAGGCCCCGCCGGATCACGCCAGGGACTGAATGACTACACCAACTGGTTCGCCGGCGACCCGGACATGGGTGGTGACTACCTGGGCTATGACGGCCCCTGCCCGCCCTGGAATGACGAGATTCTGCATCACTATAATTTTCTTCTGTTTGCGACGGATCTGGAGCGCTGCCCGGTCGAGGGACATTTCACCGGCCAGGAGGTCCTGGCGGCAATTGAAGGACACGTGCTGGAGGCGGAGAGCCTGACCGGCGTGTATTCCCTGAACCCGGCACTGCGCTGGAAATGATAAAAAAAGGCCGGGGGTATTGCCCCGGCCGTCTCTGGTTAATCACTCTCGAGTCTGAGTTTCTCAGGGAGCGAGGAACACCTCACCGCCTTTCATCACAAACCCAACCCTGGTCATGACCTGGATGTCTTCCAGCGGATTACCTGGTACCGCCACCACGTCTGCCAGCTTGCCGGGCTCCAGCGTGCCCAGTCGATCATCAACCCCAAGCATCTGGGCAGCCACCAGGGTGGCCGACTGGATGGCCTCCATCGGTGTCATACCACCGCGTACCATGTAGACAAATTCCTGGGCATTGTCACCGTGCGCTGACACTCCGCTGTCGGTTCCAAAAGCAATCTTTAGGCCGGCATTATTGGCCCGGGTAAATGTACCCATGATCAGGGGACCGATGCTGGCTGCCTTGGGACGCACAACATCAGGGAAAAACCCGTCCTGCTCGGCCATCTTCGCCACGTACTCTCCGGCACTGATAGTCGGCACATAGTAGGTCCCCATGCGTTTCATCAAGGCGATGACCTCATCGTCCATGAAGGTGCCGTGCTCAATGCTGGTCACCCCGGCACGCACCGCGCGCATCATGCCTTCCTTGCCGTGGGCATGGGCGGCTACATGCATATCGTAGTCCTTGGCAGTCACCACGATAGCCCGGATTTCCTCCTCGGAAAATTGCGGATTCAGCCCGTTTCTTGCCACGCTGAGCACACCGCCGGTTGCGGTAATCTTGATGAAATCCGCGCCATCCTTGTATCGCTGCCTGACCGCCTTTGCCGCCTCGTAGGGACCGTCCGCAACCCCTTCGTAGGGTCCGACCTGGGGCCGCAAGTGAGATGCCCAACCATTGGTAGGATCGGCATGCCCGCCGGTCGTGCCAATGCTCATACCAGCCGAGAAGATCCTTGGACCGGGAAGCAAGCCCTTGTCCACAGCCTTGCGCAGGGCGATGGTGACATTGTGGGAGTCACCAGGATTGCGCACCGTGGTAAAGCCGGCCATCAAGGTCTTCCTGGCGTGATAGGCAGCCTTGAGCACCCCATCGGCTGCGTTCAACTGGAACTCATCTATATAGGCCCGGGGCGACATCTCCCCATCCAGGTGCACATGCGTATCCATCAGGCCGGGCATCACGGTGTGTTCACGCAGGTCGATGACCTGGTCCGCATCTCCGGCGACGGTATACCCGTCATTGATTGCCGCCACCTTTCCGTCGCGCACAACCAGGGTCACCGCCTTGCGGGCTTCCGAGGCCACGCCGTCAATAAGATTTCCAGCATGGATGAGTGTGTCCGCCATGACCGGTCCGGCCACAAGGATCACAGCCACGGAGGCCATAGCCTTGAACAGGACAAGCCGGGCTTTCCGGACAGGATGCTGAGCCTTTTTCATTACTTAATTCCCAGCAATTCCACATCGAAGACCAGGGTCGCGTTGGGCGGAATCACACCACCGGCACCACGCGCCCCATAGCCCATCTCGGCGGGAATCGTAAGAATCCTGCGTTCCCCAACCAACATGCCGGCAACGCCTTCATCCCAGCCTCGAATCACACGACCGGCACCCAACGGGAAGCTGAATGGCTGTCCACGATCCCGGGAACTGTCAAATTTTTCGCCGCGGTTGTCGACCGCCGCGGGGTCATGCAACCAACCGGTGTAATGCACCACTGCGGTCTGCCCAGCCTGGATGGCCTCGCCTTCGCCTGTTTGTATTACTTCAATATTCATCGCCTGCTCTCCCTGGGACACCTGGGTATCCACTGCCTCTGTGGCCACTGTTTCCACGGCTTTTTCGCTACATCCTGCCAGCCCGCCAAGGCCCAACAAGACGCCCAGAACCGCAGTTATAGTAGATAATTTCATTCCTTATCCTCGCTTTTGTGAAAACCCAGCGACGCTGAATTGATGCAATACCGCAAACCGGATGGCTGCGGTCCATCCTCAAAAACATGCCCCAGGTGGGCATTGCAACCGGCGCATAGCAATTCGTCGCGAATCATGCCGTGACTAATGTCCCGCTTCACCGATACCGACCCCCCGGAAACGGTGTCCCAGAAACTGGGCCAGCCAGACCCGGAATCGTATTTAGTGTCAGAACCAAACAATGGCGCATCGCAGACCACGCAGGTATATGTCCCCTGCTCCTTGTGATTCAGGTATTCCCCGGTGAAAGGCCTTTCGGTTGCCGCTTCCTGGGTCACCTTGTACTGCTCCGGGGTCAGGTTCTCCCGGCGCCGGTCCTTTTCGTCGCTCATGTTTACTCCCTTGACAGTGCCGATAGCCGGCCCCTGCATTATTCTTCGCCGGTGGATGGCGTGGCGGGGTCGCCCTCAAGGACAGCCGGCTCCATGCCCGGCCGCAGGCATTTCATACGTGCCACCTCGGTCCACAGCGTGCCGTCATCGGTTGCGGAGAACTCGTACTTCCAATCGAACTGCTCAAGCCTGAGATTGTAGAAGGTCACCCTCACCTGGTGATCCGGGCCCTGGCCCCACATGATGATGTCGCCATCTTCATCCCTGGCCTCATACAGATCGAACCGGGCCTGGTCCGCCGTGGTCCAGGCAATGCGCCACACGCCGGCCTTGGTATCGAACACCCGCATATTCATACCGATACTGCCCGGATATTCCTCGTCAGGCTCAGGTTCCCAGATGTCGGTAACCGCATGACCACCCAGGGCGTAGCTGAACGTCCAGCGCGCGCCGCCAGCTCGAGGCTGCCAGCTGCCGTCCTGCTGCAAATAATGGATAGAGCAGTCCCAGGGACCACGAAGCCGCCCGAACTGTTCCAGTTCCAGCGGGGCGTCCGGGTGCCGTGTCCCGGCGTCGTATACCGGCTCTGCCGCCAGTTCAGGTTTGACCGCAATCGGGTTGCAAGCCGCCAAACCGGCGCATAACAAAAACAGAAAAATACTCTGACAGGCTCTTGGGCTGGTCGTCACGGTCACTCCATAGTCGCACTTGAAAATGATTTTCGCCAAGTGAGCGCAGGCTTTAAACGATCAAGCGCCGCCACTGGGCCGAAGGGGCAAGTCTACACCGCCCCCGCAACCCAATGGCAACACTAATATCTGGCCTAGCTGGAGAGTTCCAGCAACAGCCGGTTCAAGCGCTTCACAAAACCCGCGGGATCTTCCAGGCGTCCGCCCTCAGCGAGATTGGCCTGGTCCAGCAATACACCCGCAAGGTCATCAAATCGCGCTGACTCCGACTCGGACTCCAGGCGCTGGACCAGGGGGTGCTCCAGGTTCACTTCGAGAATAGGCAGTGCCTCGGGGGCTTCCTGGCCCGCCATCTGCATCAGGCGACGCATCTGGGCGCCCATATCGTCCTCGTCCACCACCAGGCAGGCAGGAGATTCCGTCAATCGGGAACTGGCCCGCACAGACTGAACCTTTCCTTCCAGTGACTTGCTCAGGCCATCAAGAACCCCGCGATGCTTTTCGGCTGATTTTTCCCGTGCATCCTTCTCGGTATCGTCTTCCATGGCTTCCAGACCAAGATCACCCCGGGTGACGTCCTTGAATTTCTTGCCGTCGAACTCGCCCAGGTGGGTTACCAGCCAGTCGTCGATACGATCGCTAAGTAACAGCACTTCCACGCCCCGCTTGATGAGCCCTTCCAACTGGGGACTGTTGCGAGCCACGTGATGACTGTCCGCCACCACGTAATAAATATGCTCCTGCGCTTCCTTCATTCGCGACACATAGTCGGCCAGTGACTGGTCCTGCACGTCGTTGCTGCCGTGTGTGGTAGCAAATCTGAGCAGACCGGCAATTGCCTCAGAGTTGGCTGCGTCTTCCACCGTTCCTTCCTTGAGCACCTGACCGAACTCGTTCCAGAACTTCTGGTATTTTTCCTGGTCGTCCCGGGCCAGCTTGGCCAGCATATCCAGCGCTCGCTTGGTAACCGCGTTGCGCATGGCCTCCACCGCCGGACTGCTCTGCAGCAACTCCCGGGAGACATTTAACGGAAGGTCGCTGCTGTCCAGTACGCCGCGAATGAAACGCAGGTACAGGGGCAAAAACTGCTCGGCGTTGTCCATGATGAACACGCGCTGCACATACAGTTTCAGGCCACGAGGTGACTCCCGATTCCACAGGTCAAACGGTGCATGGGAAGGTACGTACAACAGGCTGGTGTACTCCCGCTTTCCTTCAACCTTGTTGTGACTCCAGCTAAGCGGCGCTTCCACATCGTGAGAGATATGCTTGTAAAACTCGGTGTATTCTTCGTCCTTGATGTCGCTTCGACTGCGAGTCCACAGGGCAGTGGCTGAGTTAACGCTTTCGTATTCAACTTCTCCCTCGGTCTTTTCAGCGCTTTCCTTGATCATCAACACCGGGAAGGCGATGTGGTCGGAGTACTTTCGAACCAGCGACCGGAGACGAAAACCGTTGGCGAACTCTTTCTCATCGGCCTTGAGATGCAGGATAACTTCGGTTCCGCGCTGTTCACGCTCCATGGGAGCGATGGAAAATTCACCCTGTCCATCGGATTCCCAGCTGACGCCCTCGTCGATGCCGGCGTGGACGCTGCGGGTATTTACCTGGACACGATCTGCAACGATGAACGCGGAATAGAAGCCTACTCCGAACTGGCCGATTAACTGGGCGTCTTTTTTGCCGTCGCCGGTCAGCCCCTGGAGAAATTCACTGGTGCCTGATTTGGCGATAGTCCCCAGGTTGGCAATGACCTCGTCCCGGGTCATGCCGATACCACTGTCACGGACCGTAAGGGTGCCGGCCTCGGCATTATATTCAACCTTGATATCAAGATCGGTCTGCTTCCCGAGTAGCGCGGGCTGCCCAAGGGATTCGAAACGCAACTTGTCCAGGGCGTCCGAGGCATTGGAGATGAGTTCCCTGAGGAAGATCTCCTTGTGGCTGTACAAGGAATGGATCATCAGGTGGAGTAATTGTTTGACTTCGGCCTGGAAGCCAAGGGTCTGGGTCTTGTCAGTCATAGTCATCCGTTCGGTTAAATGATCAACATCGGAACGCCAGAGATGGGGCCATCGCCGGCAAATTCAAGACCATGCATGCATAGCTGGTGCACTGCCAACTGGTCGGCTGATGGAACAGAACGGGAGCATTTGGGGGAGAGGTCGGGGCAGCGCCGGCGGTATTCCGGGCTACCAACCCGGGGAGTTGAATCCCCTTCCAGCCAATTCACCGAGGGTGAAGGACCGGAGGCTACGAAACTAGTTCTCCGGGGAGAACCAATCCATGGACGGGCGCAACATGGCCAGGCGTTCGGCCTCTAGCCGGTCCAACTCGGAGTGACTATCAAAAACCGCTCGAGCCGCTTCGACTGCGTGGGTTACCCACTCCAGCGGGAACAGGTTATTGCCGTAGTACTCGAAGCATTCAACTGTATTTGTCTTGTAATTCACTCTTGGATTTCCATAAGTTGGACAAGCGAGTAGCAACTATAGTCGCTGGACTGATTTAGAAATGTGAGCGCGTTCACGGGTTCGAAATCTTATCCCGCCTTTAGCGGATTTTACATATTGCAAGCGATTGAATTTTCTGACGAAAAGCCGCACGAATGGATGCTTGGAGTGTGCCCTGTGGGGCGCTTATTAAAGACCGGGAATGTGGAGAGAAATGTGCATTGCAAGGAGGAGGATTATTCGTCCCACTCCCTGCGAACCTTGGCCACCCAGTCACGGTATCCCGCCCAGGAATACAAAGATACGGACTCCGTCCGGGTACGGGCACCCGGGGTGGACATCTGTGCCAGCCAGCGCCGATAGGCTTCCCAACCCTCCTTATCGCCGCCCTTGGTAGGGGACACGGGACTGTTGCTGGAACTAATCAGGGTCTTGCTAAACTTGCTTTCCATCAGATTTATCTCCGGATACCTGTGGATTAGTCTGACAAAGACAGTGCAGCGCTCACAGGAACTGGTTCACACCTGCGAACCTCCGGGAAAGGGGCAGAAAATCGATCTTTCGGAAGGAAAATGGCCCGGATCAGGCCAGTATTTCTATGGGCGTCAGGTAATCCGTCAACATCCAGACTTCAACGATATCGGCGTTGCTTACCGCGATACAGCCGTTAGTCCAGTCACGACTCGTGTAATAGGCCGGAGGCTTTTCCATCTGGTTGGGCAGCCCGTGAATCATGATGTAATTACCAGGACTGACGCCGTTTTTCTGCGCCCAGACCTGGTCTTCCTCATTGGGATAGGAAATGCGAATCGAGAGGAAATAATCGCTATCGAAGTTCCGGGTATCCAGATAGTAATTCCCCTCTGGAGTACGGAAGTCCCCTTCCCGTTTCTTGGGACCGTTGGGTGACAATCCCAGCGAACACTTGAAGCTGCGGATAATCCTGTCGCCCCGGTAAAGCTCAACCTTGCGTTGAGCCTTGCGTACCACCACCCGGTCAGCACGTTCTGCCGCCGATGCCTTGACCGGCATGAGACCGGTGGTCAACAGACCCGCTGCCATACCCCGAAGCAGGGTACGGCGCTGCTGATTGGCAGCCCTGGCTGGCTTGACTGGATTCTTGTCAGCCACGGCCTTCACTTTCGGCACAGGCAGCAAAACTTCGGCTCATTTACTAAGGTTCCGTTTTTGGTGATTTGGCAGAATATACCGGTGAGCCCTCCGTCCCCGCAAGGACGGAGGGCTCATTTTTTTAAAGACCCAGGGCCTCTACACCCTGCTCAAAAACGATATCCACGGGGATATTGGCATCGGTAAGCCGGTCCAGGTCAGACTGCAGTGATGGCCTGATTAGCTCCATCTCTTTCATCATCGCCGTCACGCCCTCGTAATCACCATCTCCCTGCAGGGTCAGGATGAGGCCAGACAGTCCGGCAATGGCCTGGTCCATGGCGTCCTTGTCGACACTGTAGCGACCGGTTTGCTCATCACGCTTGAAGGCGCCGCGGTCCTGGAAATAATTGAAGCGAACCATGTTGGCGCGACCGTGTGCACTGGAAGCACCAAAACGCACCGAGCGGAAGATGCCTGCCACGAACGTCACGTAGTAGTCCATCAACTCACCTTCCTTGATCTCTCCCTTTTCATACAGGTTCTTGATCATGTACAGGCCGAGCACATCCGCCTTGCCCTCTTCCATGGCGCTGGCGAGGTCACGCAAGGCGGTGCGCACCAGGCCCTTGCCCGTCAGAGTGTTTTTGATACCCAGCCCGTGGGCCACCTCATGGAACATGGTGTTGGCAAAAAACGCATCGAAGACAACATGGTGGCGCTGGTCGGCAGCAATAAGCTCATCGGCAATCGGCGCCAGGATGTTGTCGAACTTGGCCCGCATCGCATTTTTCAGCTGAACACGACGGGTACCCTTGGCCAGCTGCACGGTTTCATCATTGGGCAGGTTGATCGCGATGGTCTTGGACCCGGCATTGCAATCACCGGCGTAATACACCACGTCATAGGCGTTCAGATCGGAATCCGTACCCGGCTCCTCGGCCTTGTAGGCATCGGCCACCGGCAGACCGGCCTGCAGTTCCGGCAGGAACGATGCATAGCGGGCCAGGCGCTCGCTCCAGGCCACGTCCTTGATCAGCACATAGGCTTCGAAGCTGGCCTTGTAGCCGAACAGCTTGTCCTCATAGGACTCAATGGGACCGTACACCAGGTCAACGGTGTTGGACTTCATATCCATCCAGGCCATGTCGCTTGCCAGGTAGTCATCGCTTAGCAATGCCTGGGAACGCAGACGCAGATAATTGGCGAAACCCGGATCCTCGGCCAACTCGGCCGCCTGGTTCAACAGTTGCGCGGCGCGGGTCAGCTCGGGGGCAAAGGCCTGGGAATACGGCACCACCGTCAGTGCGCCGTTCTCGTCACGCTTGAGGATGGTGTAAAGGCTATCCTTGCCGTCCAGCTCAGCAGCCTCGAACTCTTCCCTGGTCATATCTTCGGGATAGAAGGTGACGCCCAGGGGCTTCTCACCCACGCCGTCAATAAAAGGACGGTCGCCGGCCAGTCGGTCCCAGGGACCATAGTTCATCTCGGCCATGCGCCGGCTGGCTTCGTGATCCAGCTTATCCAGCAAGGCTGCCTTGTCACCCCAGGCCTGGCGCCAGAACAGATCATCCATGATGGTGGCAGCCTCGATCAGCAACTTGACCATTTCCCGCTTGGCTGGACTAAATCCGCTCACGTCGGTGGTCAGTTTGAAGGGAGCGTAAATACCCACCCGCTGCTCGGCGTATTGCTGATTCTCGGTCAGGCTTACCGCGGCGGGGGCCTCTGCGCTGGCAGGCACATCGGCCGGCTGCTTACCGCAGGCACCCAGCACCAGCAGGGCGGATACCGACAGTACGGATAATCTGGCTTTCATGAAAATCTCCCGTGTCATGACGCCCCGGATAATGGGACGCGAATGCACGAGATTGTAACGGATACCGCGGGTCTTGAGGTCTACTCTGCGTCGATACCCGGGCGAAGCAGTTCGGACCACATGCGGGTGGCGCCGATGACGGCGGCCGGCATCACCACGAAATTCACGATTGGCACCAGGGTCATCACCAGCACGGCGGAACCAAAACCCAGCGCCAGGAGCCTGTGCCGGGCCAGCAAGGCGCGTTGCCGGCGCAAACTTATGCCGTGGTTGGACAAGGGGTAGTCCATGTATTGCAGCGCCAGTATCCAGGCACCAAATGCCCACCAGCAAAGGGGAGCAAAGGCATTAACCCCGGGAATCAAAAACAGCAGCAGCAGGGGAATGGCCCATAACACCACATACAAAAGCTTGCGTATTTCGATCCACGGCGCGCGCAGCACTTCTTTCCAAAGGGGTCCGGTGTGAGGCAGTTCAGCGCCCTTGAACACATCCCGCTCTGCTTTTTCAGAAAGCAGGCCATTAAAGGGAGAGCCCAGCAAATTGGCCACCACGGTAAATGTGTAGAACACCATCAACAGCGCCGTGACGATGAAAATTGGCCACAGCAGCCAGTCCAGAAAGCCAAGCCAGTCGGGTAGCCAGGAAAGCATACTGTCCAGCCAGGCCGCGAATAATTCCTTGGCGCCCCAAATCACTACCGCGAACAGCAGGAAGTTAATCAGCAGGGGGATAATGACAAACCGCCGCAGCAGCGGATTGGTCAACTGTCCAAGGCCACCCAGGGCATAGGAGGCGCCCCGGGAGAATTCATTAACCATTAGCCGGCCCCTCCGGCCAGCACCGAGCGTTTACCCAGGGGAGCAAGCGATACCCTGGCCAGTTTGAAATGCGCCAGGCCAAAAGGAATGCCGATAATGGTCAGGCAATGAAATACGCCCCAGATCATATGCAGGATCGCCAGCCACAGCCCGGCCAACAGGAACCAGAGCAGGTTGGCGAAAGCTGTGCCGGTGATGCGCTCCTGCCCCAACTCCTGCGCATCTGCCAGGGTATTGCCAAAGGGCAGCAGGGAGAACATGGCGATTCGAAAGGCGGCAATGCCAAAGGGAATGCCAATCACGGTTGCGCACAGCAGAATCCCCGCCAGCCCCCAAAACAGGAAACAGGCCACGCCACTACCCCAAACCAGCCAGATGACATTACCCAGAATTGACCAAAAACCCATGCTGTTGCTCCCTCATTCTTTATTCCTTGATCATGCGAACCGTGTCACAAACCTGGTTAGCGCCTGATAGTTGCGGCTCCAGCCGGTACCGTTCACCGGCCTTCACCACAATCTGCAGCCGGACACGTTGCCGGTCACCACTTGTTGTGACCACACAATCCACAACCAGTTCATGTTCGCCGGGCAATACCTGGACCGATGACTGGGTATCTGCCATGACCTGGTCATCAACACTGCGAAGGTAGGCAGCCACCGGGGCGAGACGGAACTTGGGATCACCCTTGATCAGCGCCACCTCCTCAGCGGGCCTTGCCGCCCCCGAATAGGCCTGCTGAGTGGAACAGGCCAGCAGCATAGTGCAGGCCAGGGCAATCGCTGCCAGTCGAATATGGGTCATGAACTTGTCTCCCGCAGCCAGGGGCTGCCTTGCGTTACTATAACGGCCCGAGCATCAAGACAGGAACCTCCCGCATGAAACATGTACTTGTTACCGGCGCCAACCGGGGAATTGGTTTGGAACTGTGCCGCCAGCTGTCCGAACGTGGCGATCAGGTCATCGCCGTGGTCCGCAATTCCTCTCCGGAGCTTGAGCAACTTGGCTGTCGGGTCGAATCCGGAATTGATGTTACCCATCCCGAAGACCTTGCCCGACTCCAGGCCCGGCTGGGCGACCTGACACTGGACCTGGTTATCAACAACGCCGGCATTCTCAGTAACCAGAGCCTTGGCAAGATTGACGCTGTGGCCATCGAGCAGATCATGGATCAGTTCAGGGTCAATGCCCTGGGGCCGGTACTGCTGGCCCAGGCCTTGCGTTCGCACCTGGCAAAGGGCTCCACCCTGGCAATTATCACCAGCCGTATGGGCTCCATCGCAGACAACACCTCCGGAGGCAGCTACGGCTACCGAATGTCCAAGTCCGCGGCCAATTCAGCGGCTGTGTCACTCGCCAGGGACCTTGCCGACGACGATGTCTGCGTGCTGATCTTGCACCCCGGTTACGTTCGCACGGAAATGACCCGCCATAGCGGCTTGATCGATACAGACGAATCCGCCAGGGGACTGATAGCGAGGATTGATGAACTGGGCATGGAGGCCAGCGGCGGGTTCTATCACGCCAATGGCGAAGAACTGCCCTGGTAACGAGAGGTTCCCGGGCAGGCGCCTAGTGCCGCAACTGGCGCTGGATAGAGCGCCGCAGATAGGCCGCCACAGGAGGCGGGATACGACAGCCGTTGTCGTGATTGGGATTCACCACCGCACCCTGCTCTTCGGTCACCGCCAGTATCGCCAGGCCGGCGGGTACCTTGGCCAGGTGCTCATAGGCGGATGCCCCAGGCATGAATTGCTGGGCCAGGTTGCGAGTGGAAAACAGCGCCAACATGCGGTGCTCTGACTCATCGCCCTCGTTAACCAGCAACATCCGGGCATCCCTGGGCAGGGCCGAGCAGCCATCCCAGGGGCTGTCCAGAATCACCCAGACATCCCTGTCCATCAGCAGCCCCAGAAACGGCAATTGCTCAAGCTCACCGGCATGAAAAGCCAGCAACAATTCGTCTGTTGTGGTGGCAGGAGTTTGCTTGTCTGTCATCGGAGTTTCTCCGGGCAGCTACCAGGCGGACAAAAAAAACGCGACCCTGGGGCCGCGTCTTTTCAGGTTGTCAGCCAGCCGGCTAGCCGCACTTGCTGTCGCCACAACTCAGGCAAGTCATGCATCCATCAAGCATGATTACCGCAGCGGTGGAGCACTTGCCACACAACTGGGCGCCTTCCGGGTACTGGGTGTCGGCGAAGGCGTCGGTTTGCTGCATGGACGCCTCGTATTCAGCGCGCTTCTCGTTCACCAGTTTCAACTGGTGCTCGTCCAGTACCGCATCCTTGATCAGGCCAATGCTGATCATGTGCTTCTCGATGATGTGTCCCAGTTCAGCAATTATCGAGGGCATGAACTTGCCGCCCGGCTGCCAGTATCCACCGCGAGGATCGAACACGGCCTTGAGCTCTTCCACCAGGAAGGTCGAATCCCCGCCCTTACGGAAGACGGCGGAGATAATCCGGGTCAGGGCCACGATCCACTGGTAGTGGTCCAGATTTTTCGAGTTAATAAAAATCTCGAAGGGACGACGATTCTCGTGGGGCGTACCCTCATTGAGCAATATATCGTTAATGGTCACGTACATGGCGTGATCGGCTACCGGGGGCTTTACCTTGTAGGTTGAACCAATGAGCATCTCCGGGCGCTCGAGCTTTTCGTGCATCCGGATGACTTTGCCGTCCGTGGAAGTCGCCTTGGTCTCAACCTTGGGAGCCGCATCCTCAGGCTTCTCCACCTTGTACCCGACGATCTTGTGATCGATCTTGATTGTCATAGTTCTATGTTCTCTCTCGTTGCTCTGTTTCAGCAAGCATTCCTGGTGGTGCTTACCGTGTGTGTTTCAGGCTGCCGGACTGGATTTTCTTCGGCCTGGCTGCCTTGGGTTGGGACACCTCACCAGGCGGGTTGCTTACCGCACCTTCCCAGCGGGTGGTGGAATCATCGACCGCGTAAGTGACCTCAGAGGCGCGTCTTTTCCATTTCTTTTCCAGCGGCGACATATTTGTTCCTGACTAACTCTTTCAGTGGGCTACCTGGGATTCGTTTCTAGAACTTCCCGTAGTAACCCTCTTTAATCGCGTCAAACAAATTGGCCGCGGTATGGGTCTCGCCATCGTATTCGACTTCCTCGTCACCCCTGAGCTTAAGCTCGGTACCATCATCCAGGGTGAACACATAGGTCGTATTTTTCAGGTCGTCGGCCTTGACCAGCACGCCCTGGAATGCCTCGGGATTGAAGCGGAATGTGGTGCAACCCTTCAAGCCCTGCTCGTAGGCATACATGTAGATGTTCTTGAAATCCTCGTACGGGAAAGCCGTGGGCACATTGGCGGTCTTGGAAATCGAAGAATCCACCCACTTCTGGGCTGCGGCCTGGATATCCACATGCTGTGTCGGATTGACCTCATCAGCAGTAATGAAATACTCAGGCAGGCTGTTAACGTCAGTGCCTGCATCCGAAGAGGCCTGCGCATTAATCAGTTCCCGGTAGGCAAGCAACTCAAAGGAAAATACGTCCACCTTCTCCTTGGTCTTGCGCCCCTCCCGAATCACGTTACGGAAGTAGTGATGGGCAAAGCTGGGCTCGATGCCGTTACTGGCGTTATTGGCCAGTGACAGGGAAATCGTTCCGGTAGGCGCGATGGAACTGTGATGGGTGAAGCGAGCACCCACCTTGGCCAGTTCATCAACCAGTTCCGGAGCCTGCTCAGCCACGCGCTGCATGTAACGACTGTAACGGGCGTGCAGCAGGCTGCCAGGCAACTTGTCACCAACCTGGATGCCGTCGGCCTGCATTTCCGGACGCTTGCGCATCATGTCACCGGTCACGGTGAACTCTTCAGTCATAATCGGCGCCGGGCCCTTCTCTTTTGACAAATCCAGCGAGGCTTCCCAACCGGCCAGTGCCATTTCCCGGGCAACTTTCTCAGTGAACTCCACTGATTCGGCGCTTCCGTACTTCATGGTCAGCATGGTGACGGTAGATCCCAGTCCCAGGAAACCCATGCCATGCCGGCGCTTGCGGGTAATTTCATCTCGCTGGCGACCCAGGGGAAGACCATTGATCTCCACCACATTGTCCAGCATGCGGGTGAACACCTTGACGACCTTGCGGTATTCGTCCCAGTCGAAATAGGCTTCCTTGGTAAAAGGATTGGCCACGAAGCGGGTCAGGTTCACCGAGCCCAGCAGGCATGAGCCATAAGGCGGAAGCGGCTGTTCGCCACAGGGGTTCGTGGCGCGGATGTTCTCGCACCACCAGTTGTTGTTCATCTCGTTGACCTTGTCGATCAACACGAAGCCGGGTTCAGCGTAGTCGTAGGTTGAGGACATGATGACGTCCCAGATACGACGGGCCGGAAGGGTCTTGTAAACCTTGCAGGCAACCAGGCCGGCGCCATCAATCACGTACGACTTGTCATGATTGGGCCATTCACGCCAGATCACCGACTTGGGATCGGCCAGGTCCAGGCCATCCTCGTCAACTTCTTCATGACTCACCGGGAAGGCCAGGGGCCAGTCACCATCTTCTTTAACGGCTTTCATAAATCCGTCGGTCACCAGCAGCGACAGGTTGAACTGGCGCAGGCGTCCGTCCTCGCGCTTGGCCCGGATAAAATCGATGGCATCAGGATGGCCCACGTCAAAGGTGCCCATCTGGGCGCCACGCCGGCCACCGGCAGATGACACGGTGAAGCACATCTTGTCGTAGATATCCATGAAGGACAGCGGACCCGAGGTATAGGCTCCGGCGCCGGATACATACGCGCCCCTGGGACGCAAAGTGGAAAACTCGTAGCCGATACCGCAACCGGCCTTCAAGGTCAGTCCAGCCTCATGAACCTTGTCCAGGATGTCATGCATGGAATCCCGGATGGTGCCTGAGACGGTGCAATTGATGGTAGAGGTGGCAGGCTTGTGGTCCTGGGCCCCGGCGTTGGACATGATGCGGCCCGCGGGAATAGCTCCCTGGCTCAGCGCCCAAACGAAACGCTCGTACCACTCCTCGCGCTTTTCCGGCACTTCCACATCGGCAAGGGCTCTCGCGACACGCTCATAGGTGTCCTCGATAGTGTCGTCGACGTTTCCGCCGTCTTTCGCCTTGAGACGATATTTTTTGTCCCAGATATCAAGTGATGCAGCTTGAAAAGAGATGTCAGACACCCCGGTATTTACCAATTCTTCAGCGGTTTTCATTGCAGCCCGACGCCCCCCAGAAATGCATGTACTGCTATATTTACGACTTCTCACGTCCCCTAAGATTCGATTTTTATTAGCGCAAGGGATGCCAAAGGCCCTTTTGGGTCCCCGTGCTTTGATTCTCGATTCGGGAAACACAAGATGTTGTGTTCGAAGCAAAAGACTATTCCCAGAGCGCACGGATGTCAAGACTTGAACATAATTAAATGCTATTGACTTAGTTTAATAAAAACAATGGCTTATAAAATCAAGCTAAAATCAGCATTTAATTTATATGCGGTAGACCAAAGATACTTAAGCACAATATCTTGTGTTCACCGGTTTTCCACAAATAACCCACAATTTGTCCACAGGCCAAGGAAAACCTATGGACCAGGTGCTTGAAAATCACCCCGGTGACCCCAGACTGGATGGGAAATCCGGTACTTTCCGCGCAACGGCCACGGGTGCGATAGTGGAACCAGCGGGGGATTGTCGGGTCTACTATTATCCGGAGACTGGAAAACCTCCTTTCAACAATAAACAGAGGCGTTAAATTCTGATGACTACACCCTTACGAGGCCTGCTGGTCGCCGTAGTGCTGACCAGTTTCAGCAATCTTGCCAGCGCAACCTTACCTGCCTTTGTCGACGGCCAGGCCGTACCCACCCTTGCACCGCTGGTCGAGCGGGTTTCCGCCGCCGTGGTGAATATCGCGGTAATGGGACAGGCGGGACCCGCGCACCCGATGTGCTCAGATCCTTTTTTCAGCCAGTTCCCCCAGTGCCAGGACCGGGAATTTCGCGGCGGTGGCTCAGGTGTAATCGTTGACGCAAAGAACGGCTACATCCTGACCAATCACCATGTTGTAGACCGGGCAGACCGGATCCGGATCACCCTGCTGGACAAGCGAACCCTGGATGCCACGGTAATTGGCACCGACCCGTTGTCCGACATCGCCGTGTTGAAAGTGGATCCCGAAAACCTTCACGAAATTCCCATTGCCGACTCCAGTGCGGCCCGGGTGGGTGACTTTGTGGTCGCCATTGGCAATCCATTCGGACTCCAGCACACGGTTACCTCCGGGATCATCAGCGCCCTGGGACGTTCCGGCCTGAACAACGAGAACTACGAGGACTTCATCCAGACAGACGCCGCCATCAACATGGGTAATTCCGGTGGCGCGCTGATCGACCTCAAGGGCCAACTGCTGGGCATCAATTCAGCCATCATTTCCAACTCCGGTGGCAGCGTCGGCATCGGCTTTGCCATCCCCTCCAATATGGTCCGCAACGTGATGGATCAGATCCTGGAGTTCGGCGAAGTACGCCGGGGCCTGCTGGGCGTAAGCGTGCAAAGCATAGATCCGGACCTGGCCAAGAGCCTGAAGATCAACGCCTCGGGCGGCGCCCTGGTCTCCCAGGTCATGCCCGGCTCGGCAGCCGAGAAAGCCGGCATAGAACCCGGCGATGTAGTGCTGTCAGTGAATGGCGAAGCGGTCACCGATGCCGCGTCCCTGCGCCTGCGCATTGGCATGCACGGAGCCGGGGAATCGGTGAAGATCGCCTTGCTACGTGATGGCAAGCAAAAGACTGTCACCGCCACACTGGGCCAGACAGCGGCCGGACCGGTCAGCGCCGGGGAAGTTCATCCTGGCCTGGCGGGCGCCAGCTTCGAGACCATGACGCCGGAGAGCGCCGGTTACGATGGCGCACAAGGCGTGCTGGTCAGCTCCGTGGAACAGGGTAGCCCGGCATTCGCCAACGGCCTGCGACCTAACGACCTGATCATGCGAGTCAACCGCCAGCGAGTCACCTCTACCGAGGAACTGGCCGAGGCAGCCACCGATGCCGCGTCCCTGCTGCTGCAATTGCAGCGGGCTAATCGCAGCATCGTGCTGGTGGTTCGCTAGAACCGGACACACCGAAACACAGCCCGGCTTCGGCCGGGCTTTTTTTTGCCACGCTAGAAAAAGCTTCTCCACAACATGCGGGCGCCGACAAACACCAGGAGCACGGCAAACCCCCGCCGCAACTGTTCCACCGGCATGCTATGGGCGAAGTGGGCGCCCAGGGGGGCGGTCAACACACTGCCCAGGGTGATACCCGCCACCGCGGGCCAGTAGATGTAGCCGGTAGCCCCGGCAGGCAGGTCACCGGCCCCCAGTCCTGCAAATAAAAAGCCGGTGGCGGATGCCAGGGCGACCGGCAGGGTGCAGGCTGCCGAGGTGGCAACGGAATTGCGAATATTCACGCCTCGCCAAAGTAAAAATGGATTGGTCACCGCGCCACCGCCGATCCCGGTCAGGGCGGAGACCGATCCGATCACCAGCCCGGCCAGAACATGCCCCGGCCAGCCAGGCATTTGCCCGTGGGCCCCGGGTCGCCGCCCGATGACCAGGTAAAGGGATATGGTCACTACAAACAGACCGAACACACCCCCCAGGGCCCTGTTAGTGATCGAATCGGCAATGGCTGCACCCAGCAGTCCGCCAACCAGGATCCCCGGCACCAGTCGGCGCACCGTGGGCCACAAGACTGCTCGCTTGCGATGATGGGCAAGCAATGAAGAGACAGAAGTGAATATAATGGTCCCCAGCGAAGTGCCAATAGCCAGGTGCATTCGGTGGTCAGGGGCCAGGTCGTAATAGCCGAAAACCAGCACCAGGACGGGGACGATAACCAGCCCGCCACCAATACCGAACATACCGGCCAGCACACCAGCGAATAGACCCAGGACGGGGAAGCTCGCGAGCATTATCCAATCCACCGATTTCTCCTCGTCCCGGCCAAGACCAATAGGCCAGTATTCTGGCAGGTCCTCGCACTCTTACAAGTCGTGGCTTAAGCTCACTGATGATGCGCAACGTTTTACTGACAACATTTTTTTTCCTGAGCACCTGTTTCGCGACCAGCACAGGATGGGCCGATGCGCCCTCCCTGCAGTCCCAGCGGGAGGCGTTCGTGCGCGCATTACACGCTGCGGAACGCGGGAACTGGCCCCAGGTGGAACCTGAACTCCCCTTGCTGGACGGCTATCCCCTGCGCGATGATCTACGCGGCGCCTGGCTGGCTGCGAGCGTGACCCAGGTGCCGAACGCGGAGATCGAGGCCTACCTGGACCACCATCCGTCTCTGTATGCATCATCAAGGCTGCGCTCACGTTGGGTGCAACGGCTGTACCAGGAACAGCGCTGGTCCGAGTTCCTGATGCAATACGACAATTTTTATGCCCACGGCAATGACGCCGCCCTGGACTGCCAGGCAATGCTCGCCAGGCTAAAGACAGGAGAGTCGCAGCAACTTGCAGAGCCTGCATTGAAACTCTGGACGGTGGGCAACAGCCAACCCAAACAATGCGACCCGCTGTTCGGTTGGCTTGCCAGTGAGAAACTGCTCGACAGCGACAGGTACCGACAAAGACTGTCGCTGGCCCTGGCCCAGCGCAATTTCCAGTTAGCCGACTACCTGGCGGGCTTCCTGACAGAGTCCGAGCAGGCCCTTGCGGAGCTGTACAAGCGCGTCGCCAGCGACCCCGGGCGTGAGCTTGCTGAACAGCACTTCAAGAATTCCGAGCGCGCCCGCTCACTGATCCTGGACGGCCTGGAGCGCCTCGCGCGACGCGATCCGGATGCGGCGCAGAAACTCTGGAAGAAAAAGTACCGGAAACATTTCAGTTTCAGCGACGTCCAGCGAGCCAGGATGGAACGGAATATCGCCTTCTGGTCCGCCCAGAATATGCAGCCAAACAGCATGCAGCGCATGGCCAAACTGCCTGCGGCTTTTCATGATGAGGACAGCCTGGAGTGGTGGGCGCGGGCCGCCCTGTACCTGGGCGACTGGCCAAGCGTGTCCCGTGCGATTGCCGCCATGGATGACAAACTGGCTAGCGAGGACGTGTGGCAGTATTGGGGAGCCCGGGCCATGCAGGTCGAGGGTAAAAACGACCAGGCTAATCAGACGCTAATGGCCCTGGCCCAGCAACGCAGTTATTACGGCTTCATGGCAGCCGATACCCAGGGCCTGCCCTATGCGTTCTCTCACCGAAACACGCCTGCCGATGAACTTGTGCTGGAAGAACTGGCCGGGAAGCGGGAACTGTTCCGGGCCGGAGAACTGTTCGCCACGGGGCTATACACCCGCGGCCGACAGGAATGGGACGCGGTTATCCGGAAACTCTCCCCCACCGAGCAAGTCCAGGCATCCATCCTGGCCCATCGCATGGGATGGCACTCCCAGGCGATAACCACTGCAGCCCGCCAGCGGCTTTTCGATGACCTGGAGCTGCGTTATCCCCCGGCATTCTTCGAATTATTCAAGTCGTCCTCGGACCAGGCCGGCATTAGCGTGGACTGGGCCATGGGAATCGCGCGCAGTGAAAGCCTGTTCATGCCGGATGTGAAATCACAGGCCGGCGCGCTGGGCCTCATGCAGCTGATGCCCGCCACCGGAGCGGCAACTGCCAGGGAATTCCAGATTCTCTATACCAGCAGCGGAAGCCTGCTGGACCCGGACACCAACATTCAACTGGGCACCCGCTACCTGGGTAAGATGCAAGCCCGCTTCGGCAGCCACCTGGTGCTGTCCACGGCCGCCTACAACGCCGGTCCAAATCGGGTCAGCAGCTGGCTGCCCGCCACCGGGTCGGTGCCCGCTGATATCTGGATAGAGACCCTTCCCTACAGGGAAACCCGGAATTACGTGCGCCGGGTGCTGGAAAGCCAGGCTATTTTCTCCTGGCGCCTGGAACGCCAGGGCACCCGCTTGTCCGACGTGCTGACCCCCATACCCTCGGCGGCCCAGCTCCAGGCCCGGCTGCTCGTGCAGCAACGGGGCGAATCCGGCAGCCACTAGACCGGCGCCAGAGCCTGACATACGGGCTCGCTGTATCTATAATTCACGACCTGCAGCTAGCGGCCATTTTTCGGCGCATACTGATTTTTCGACTACCTACCAACGGAACAACATGAGCAAGCACTCGATATGCATTCTTGGCGGCACCGGATTTGTCGGACATAACCTGACAACCAAACTCGCCAATGACGGCCATCGCCTGGTACTGCCTACCAGGAACCGGGAGCGCAATCGGGACCTGCTGGTGCTGCCCACGGTCAGCGAGGTTACCGCCGACATCCATAACCCACAGACCCTGGAAGCCCTCTTCCAGGATGTTGACGTGGTCATCAACCTGGTGGGCATTCTCAACGAGTTCCGCGGACAAGGTAACTCCTTCGCCAATGCCCACAGCGAGCTGACCGAAAAGGTCGTGGCAGCCTGCGAGAAAGCCGGCGTCAAGCGCTTGCTGCATATGAGCTCCCTGAAAGCCGATGCCGAAAAAGGCCCCAGCGTGTACCTGCGCACCAAGGGCAAGGCAGAAAAAGCCGTACGCGCCGCCGGAGCTGACCTGAAATGGACAATTTTCCAGCCCTCGGTGATTTTCGGCCGGGGAGATTCCTTCACCAACCGATTCGCGGATTTGTTGCGCTCGGTGCCGCTGTTCTTCCCCCTGGCCCGACCCAATGCACGTTTCGCGCCGGTGTATATCGGAGACGTGAGCGAGGCATTTCGTCGCTGCCTGAATAACCCACGCACCCATGGCCAGACCTTTGAGCTTTGCGGCCCCCAGGTGTATTCCTTGAAAGAACTGGTGGCCTTCGTAGCCAAGCAGATCGGCGTGAAGCGCAAGATCATTGGCCTGCCCGACAACCTGGCGCGGGCCCAGGCCAGGGCGATGGAATTGCTGCCCGGAAAGCCGTTCAGCATGGACAACTACCGGACCCTGACTCTGAACAGCATCTGCGACAAGAACGGTCTTGGCCGACTGGGTATCACACCCAGGTCACTGGACGTCATCGCCCCCACCTACCTTGGCCTCAGCAAGGTTCAAGCCAGTCTGGATGAGTTCCGCAAGGGTGCCGGACGAGGCGACTGATCCCAACGGGGACATCCCGGGTCGGGACAAGGATTCGAGCCTGAGGCACAATGGCCTCATGGACACATACCTCGTAGGCGGCGCTGTGCGCGACAAACTGCTCGAACTCCCGATCAAGGAGCGCGACTGGGTGGTCGTGGGCGGCAGCGTGAAGCAGATGCTCGACCTTGGCTTCCGCAAGGTCGGCAAGGACTTCCCCGTCTTCCTGCACCCAAAGAGCGCCGAAGAGTACGCCCTGGCGAGAACCGAGCGTAAGAGCGGCTCGGGCTATTACGGATTTGAGGTGCATGCCTCACCCGATGTCACCCTGGAAGAGGACTTGCTGCGTCGAGACCTGACCATCAACGCCATGGCAATGGACACGCAGCAGCGCCTGGTAGACCCCTACGGCGGCCAGCGTGATCTGGAAGAGCGAGTGCTGAGGCATGTCTCACCGGCCTTCTCCGAAGACCCCCTGCGGGTGCTGCGGGTGGCCCGATTCCTGGCACGGCTGGCACCCCTGGGTTTTCACATCGCGGATGAAACAAGGCAGTTGATGGCCGAACTGGCCGCCAGCGGCGAACTGGCCAACCTTGTGCCCGAGCGAGTCTGGCAGGAAACCGAGAGAGCCCTTGGCGAAGCCATGCCGGAACTGTACTTCCAGGCATTGCGTGATTGCGGCGCCCTGGCGGTCCTGTTTCCGGAAATCGACGCCCTGTACGGTGTACCCCAGCCCGCAAGATGGCACCCGGAAATCGACACCGGTGTACACACGCTTATGGTGCTAGCCCAGGCGGCAATCCTGTCCGACGACCCGGCGGTGCGGTTTGCCGCCCTGGTGCATGACCTGGGCAAGGCCACCACGCCGCCAGATCGCTGGCCCAGTCACCCGGGCCACGAGCAGCGCGGCGCCCGCCTGGTTCGGGAAATGTCCCAGCGCCTGAAAATTCCGAACCACTTCAGGGACCTGGGGGTGAAGGTCGCGGAACTTCACGGCAAGTGCCATCGCATGAGCGAACTCAAGGATGCCACGGTACTGGGATTGCTGGAGGAGCTGGACAGTTTTCGCCGTCCCGAGGTACTGGAAGGATTCATCCTGGCCTGTGAAGCAGATGCCCGGGGTCGTACCGGACTGGAAGACCAGCCCTATCCCCAGGCCGACATGCTGCGCCGGGCATATCAGGCCGCTGCCGCAGTAAACGCGGCCGACCTGGATCTGGAAGGCCTTGGCGGCCGTCAAATTGGCGACAAAATCAGACTGGAGCGCCAACTGGCCATCGGCCGTCAGCGCTCCAGCTAAAACCTTCCTTACCGATTACCCGGAAGTGCTCTCCAGGGTCTTGTAACGACTGGCGTAATACAGCACCGGGATCAGCACCAGGGTCAACACCGTCGACACCAGGATGCCGAATATCAGGGAAATCGCCAGACCGTTGAAAATCGGATCATCCAGGATAAAGAAAGCACCCATCATGGCGGCCAGGCCGGTCAAGACTATCGGTTTTGCGCGCACCGCGCCGGCACGAATAATTGCCTCCTCGAAGGCGATACCTCGCGCGTGCTCCTGATCAATAAAGTCCACCAGCAAGATGGAATTCCGGACGATAATTCCCGCCAGGGCGATCATTCCAATCATTGATGTCGCGGTGAACTGGGCGCCCAGCAAGGCATGCCCCGGCATCACCCCGATGATGGTCAGCGGTATCGGCGCCATAATAATCAGGGGCACCGAATAGGATCGGAACTGGCCCACTACCAGCAGGTATATCAGTATCAGGCCAACCGAATACGCCAGGCCCATATCACGGAATGTCTCGTAAGTAATCTGCCACTCACCATCCCACTTCACGCTGTAATAGTAGGGATCCTCCGGCTGGGTAATGTAACGCTGCTCCAGGTCCACGCCACCGGTGTTTTGCTCAACGATGGCGGAGGAAATATCCAGCATGCCGTACAGTGGACTGTCCAGCTCGCCTGCCATATCGCCCGTGACAAACACCACCGGCAACAGGTCCTTGTGATAGATGGTCTTCTCCCAAATACGCTGGTGCACCGTGACCACCTCTGAAATCGGCACAAGGTGTCCGGTGTTGGAGGCCACGCGCAACATCATCAAGCTGTCCAGCTGGGCCTTGTCCGCCACCGGCAACTCCAGTCGCACGGGTATCGGGTATTTCTCTGTTCCATGGTGAACATAGCCCGCGTCCTGGCCACCCAGGGCCACCGCCAGAATATCGGCAACCTGGGCCTGGCTCACACCCAGCAATGCAGCCTTGTTGCGATCCACCTCGATCACCAGTCTCGGCGCATCCGATTCGACGCTGTCGTCCACGTCCACGATGTCCGGCGTACTGGCGAATAATTCCCGCAATGCGCCTGCCACCTTTAGCTGGCCCGCATAATCCGGCCCATAGACCTCGGCAACCAGTGGCGCCTGTACCGGCGGTCCCGGCGGCACCTCAACGACCTTCACCGAGGCGCCCAGGGCCTTACCGATTTCCACCAGCGGCCCCCGCACATCCAGGGCAATCTCATGGCTTGAACGACTGCGGTTGTGCTTGTCCTGCAAATTCACCTGGATGTCGCCCACGTTGGCACCCTCACGCAGGTAGTACTGACGCACCAGGCCGTTAAAGTTAATCGGCGAGGCGGTACCTGCGTAAGCCTGGAAGTCGGTCACCTCGGGCACAGTTCGTAAATATTTACCCAGTTCGTCCAGTACCCGTGAGGTCTGTTCAAGGGAGACTCCCTCGGGCATATCCACCACCACCTGGAACTCCGACTTGTTGTCGAAGGGCAGCATCTTCATCACCACCAGCTTGACCCCGGCCAGGCCAATCGCCACGAAGATGGCGACCAGCACACCCAGGAACAGGCGCTTGCGGGCAGCGGACCCGGCCTTGCCCCTGAGCAGCGGGCCCATCACCTTTCTGAACAAGGCATCCAGTTTATTCTGCAGCCTGTCTTCCACGTGGGTGCCGGCATGGCCGCCACCGAGCAAGTGATTGCTCAGCCAGGGCGTGACCGTCAGCGCCACCGCCAGCGACAGGAGCATACCGGCACTGGCGTTGATGGGAATGGGACTCATGTACGGACCCATCAGGCCTGACACAAATGCCATGGGCAGCAAGGCGGCAATCACCGTGAAGGTAGCCAGGATGGTCGGCCCACCCACCTCGTCAACCGCAGGCGGAATCGCCTCCCGGATACTCTTGGCGCCGAGCATCATGTGCCGGTGGGTGTTCTCCACCACCACGATGGCATCGTCCACCAGGATGCCTATGGAAAATATCAACGCGAACAAGGACACCCTGTTAATGGTAAATCCCCACGCCCAGGACGCGAACAGGGTCAGCGCCAGTGTAAGAACCACGGCGGCGCCTACCACCACGGCCTCACGCCATCCCAGGGTGAAGCCGATCAGCAGCACCACCGAGGCGGTGGCAAAGATGAGCTTCTGTATCAGCTTGCTGGCCTTGTCATCGGCAGTCTGTCCGTAGTTCCGGGTGATGGTGGTCATCACGTGATCCGGAATCATCACGCCCTTGAGTTGATCCACGCGCTGGATAACCTGCTGGGCAATATTCACGGCATTGGTACCAGGCTTCTTCGCGATGGCCAGGGTGACTGCCGGTGCCAGGATGCCCTGGGCAAGATTTTTTTCCGCCGCGCTGGGGCCGGTTCCGAAACTGACGAATTGCTCGGGCTGATCCGGTCCCGCACTGATACGGGCAACATCGGACAAGTACACGGGCTTGCCATCAAAAACTCCAACCACCAGTTCGGCAACATCCGAGGCGCTGGACAGGAAGGTTCCTGCGGTGACCGGAATCTGCCGGTTATCCGCGACCAGCGCACCCGCATGCTGCACCACGTTGCCCATGGCCAGGGCGCCACGCAAGGCGTCCAGGGACATGTTGTAGGCAGCCATGGCCTGGGGGTCCAGTTCCACGTGCACCACGTCGTCCGGCCCACCAATGGTGTAAACATCCCGGGTGCCGGGGACACGCTTGATCTCCGCCTCGATACTGTGTGCCACCCGCTGGAGTTCCTGGGCGCCAAATTCCGGGTCCTCGGTCCACAGGGTTACCGAGACGATGGGCACATCATCAATGCCCTTGGGCTTGATCAGTGGCTGCATGATCCCCAGTCCCGGGGTACGCCAGTCCTCGTTCGACATCACTGCGTTGTACAGTCGCACGATTGCCGGTGTGCGCAACTGCCCGACTTCAAACTGCACGGTGAGGATGGACATTCCAGGCCTGGAGACGGAATAGGTGTGCTCTACGCCCTCGACCTCGGCCAGGATCTGTTCCATCCGTCCCGATACCAGGTTCTCCACCTCCACCGCGCTGGCGCCAGGAAAGGGAACAAAGATATTCGCAAAGGTCACGTTAATCTGGGGCTCTTCCTCGCGAGGTGTAACGCCCGAGGCAAACAGCCCCAGCAACAATCCAGTAATAGCCAGCAGCGGCGTTATCGGGGATTCCTGAAACCTTGCTGCCAGGCGACCGGAAAAACCGAGTTTCGACTCATTGCTCATGGTCGGCTCCCTGGGCCCGACTGTGCTTCAAATAGATTCCTGCCTGTACCGGATCCAGCGCGACTTGCTCGCCTGCATCCAGGCCGGCCAGGATTTCCAATCGATCACCGTAAGTGTGTCCAAGCCTCACTTGCCGCAAACCGATGCCTCCCTGGCCATCCGCCACATAGACGGCAGTCAGTTCACTGCGGCGCACCAGGGCGCTGACTGGAATCATCAGGCGCTGGGATTCGCCCACAACAAAACCCACTTTTACGAACATGCCCGGGTATAACACCACATCGGTCTGGGGAAGGTTTACACGAACCCGGAAGGTGTTGCTCGCCGCATCAGCAACCGGGAAAAAGGTGATGCTCTGGGCGGCGATGTCAGTGTCACCGTAATGCACCACTGCCTTACCGATCTGGCGAACCGAGTCGATCATGCCCTGGGGCACATCTACATTGACCCGCAATTGCTGCAGTGAAAGCCCGGTCATCAGCGGCTGACCAGGTCCGACACTTTCCCCGATTTCCACCAGGCGCCTGGAAACAATCCCGGCATAGGGGGCACGGATGACGGTGTAATCCAATTGCTCACGAGCCGCACTTACCCCGGCACGTGCCGATGCCTCACGGGCCTTGGCCGACTCGTTATTCGCCTTGGCCTGGTCCATTCGGGCGCGTGAGACCGTCTCGTTCTTGAACATGCCCTCAATCCTGGCGAAGTCCGCGGCAGCTTCCGCGGCCCTGGCCTCTGCCTCCAGCAAATTCGCCTGGGCAGATTTCAGGGCAGAACGTTGCTCGGTATCGGTCAGTTGGATCAGCACCGCCCCGGCTTCCACGAAATCGTTGACGTCCGCCAGAATGCCGGTTATCCGACCTGCCGTCTGAGCGGAGACTGTCGCCTCGTTAACCGCTTCAACCGTTCCGTCCCAGATGCGTTCCCTGGGCGCAACCTCGTATTGAGCTCCGGCCAGCGCGAAGGGGTAGTCGGCGGCAAAGGCAGCGCCACTTGCCAGCACCAGGCCAAGGGTTCCCAGCAAACCCAGTGGGCGACGGGTAAGGCCAAAGGGTCGGTCGTTAAATGACAAACTCATTTTGTTCTCCATGTTCAAAGCAGGCCCACGGCCCGGGCCAACCTGATACGCGACAGTTCGATATCGTATCGGGCGTTGTCATAATTTTGCTTACTCTGGTTGCTCAGGGCCTGGGCGCCCAGCACATCGGTATTGGTGCCCTCACCATTGCGATAGCGGTCCCGCACAACTCTCAGGTTTTCCTCGGACTGCTCCACCGACCTGGCAACCACCTTCAGGCGTTGCCGGGACTCGGACAGGTCCAGCCACGACTGGCGCACTTGCAGGGCAACGACGCCCTCCATGTTGCGACGATTCTGGCCCAGGGCCCGGGCACGACGAGACAGGGCGTCTGCAGCATGGCGGGTTCGCCCGCTGTCAAACAAATCCCAGCGCACACCCACGCCGACCATCCAGTAATCCTCCTGGTTGAGGAACTGGTTTTCCAGGTATGTGTAGCCGCCGGTCAAGGCAAGCTGGGGCAAACCCCGTGCCTTGGTCGCATCCGCCTGGGCACGCAGCGCCGCCGCCCCCTCGTCCATCCCACCCAGCTCCGGACGCCGTTCCAGGGCCATGGCGGTCAGCGACTCCAGGTCCGCAGCGGGGAAATCGATCTGCACCACCGGCGTCTTTGTCTCCAGGATGACTTGCGTATCCAGGGGCCTGTCCAGCCCCCGGTTGTAGGCCGCCCTGGCAAGGTCCAGGTGGTTGGTCGCCTGGAGTTGGCGCTGCTGGGCATCGGCAAGCGCAACCTGGGCAGAAAGGTAGTCATTGCGCGGCACCAGTCCCGCATTGAACATATCCTCTACGTCTGCCGCATGGGCGGTGAGACTTCGCAGATTGCTGTCAGCAATCTGCAGGTTGCTGCCCGCCCGCAACACGCCGATGTAGGCGTCGGCCACCGACAGCTTGGTATCCATGGCCACTGAAATCGCCTGGAACTTGCTGGACCCCAATCCACCCTCTGCGGCAGTAATGCCGTGACTCAGGGCGCCCGAGGTAAACAGCGGCACGGTGACACGCGCATCCGAGGTCACTACCGTGGATCCCTCATACAAGGGCAGTTGCAGCGGGATTCCCGCGGCGCCGAAATCAAAGGCCGGCGTCTCGTCCATTGTCATGACGGTGCCCGAGGCCGACAGAATGGGATAACGCTGGGCCTTCGCCGCAGCCAGGTCAGCCTCTGCGGCCTCAACCCGGGAATTGGCGGAAAGCAAAGTCAGGTCCCGCTCCATGGCAATCTGCCATGCTTCGCTCAGGGTCTCTGCCTGGGCGGCACCGGCCGACAAAAACAAGCACACAAACAAGGAAGCGGCGCGGGATGCGTCGCCGCTGGTAGCCAGCTTGAATAAGCGTTTCATTTTTCTTTGTTCTCCAACGCTGAGCGACTGCAAAAACTGCTCACAACAAATACACGCAACCCGTCCCCGCCACAGCCAGGCGGACACGACTGGAAAAATTTCAGCCAGGAACTGACAGCTTTCGGGCTCTTCACCCTGGGGCACCTCCACCGTCCCTGTGGGGAGCCAAACGAAACACACGGCGTCCAGACACCGTATGAGACTCGTTACAGAATATAAGATGTTTCTAATAAACTATGCAAATCAATAAGCTATATTGGCATTTGAGCCAATTCGTAATTGCCGAAGCTGCTCCGTAAAGCAGCATGCAAGTTACTGAAAAGGCTGATTTTCACCATCGCGCCCAATCCCTCTCACCCCATTCAACATGCCATGCACAATACCGGCCGGCGCCCCGCCTTGCGCAGAAAAATCCGGCTTAGAGGACGGCGATAATGGCGGCTCCCAACAGCAGCCTGTAGAGAACAAATGGCCACATGCCGGCTCGCCCAATCAACTTGAGGAAAAAGTGAATACACAGGTAGGCGCTGACCGCAGACACGGCGGTGCCCAGGAGGATCGCATTCCAGTCTACCGCAGAGGTGGAATGCAACAGTTCCAGTCCCTCAAGGCCACCGGCCAGGACGATCACCGGAATGGATAATAGAAAGGAAAACCGGGCCGCGGCTTCACGGGTCAGGCCCAGCAACAATCCGGCCGTCATGGTAATGCCCGAACGGGAGGTGCCCGGCACCAGGGCCACCGCCTGGGCAACGCCGATCAACAGGACATCTTTCAGAGTAAGACTGTGCTCATCCCGGGAGCGCTTGCCCAGGTAATCCGCAGCGCCCAGAAGCAGGCCGAAGCCTATGGTGGTGGCCGCAATCACCCGGGGATCACGCAAGGCCGTGGACACCACATCGCTCATGGCCAGGCCGGCCAGCCCCACCGGAATGGTACCCAGCAAGACCCCCCAGGCCAGGCGGGAATGCTCGTCCAGCCGCCGGGTAAGCAGCGAACCCAGCCAGGAGCGGGTAAGTTTCTGCACGTCCTGCCTGAAATACGCCAGGACCGCCGTGAGGGTTCCCACGTGTACCGCAACATCGAAGGCCAGTCCCTGGTCCGGCCAACCCAGGAACCTGGGGACCAGTATCAGGTGGCCGGAACTGGAGATAGGCAGGAACTCGGTCAGCCCTTGAAGCAACGCCAGCCAAACAGCGTGTAAGGTATCCATTCGCGGTCGGTACTCCCCTGGTCGCGACGTTTGGCCGCAGATTACCCTAAATAGTTCTCAATGACGCGAACCTTCACCGGTTTCGCATCCACCAGTTCGTCTCTACAGCGTGTGGGTCAGGTCACGCATGCCAAATCCCGACAGGCAGTGATCCACCCCGCGGGAGAGGCCGATAATCTTGAATCGTTCCCCCATCTCACCCGGCAAGGTCAGCTTTCTCACCTGGCCTGCCAGGTCAACGCTGCACTGGGTGGTGTCGGCGGGAGACTGCTCAAGAAGCTGTTGCAAGCCGGCGGCCATGAGGAAATGTGCCTGGGTCGAAAACCCCATGATCTCCAGGTCATTATCCACCGCGGCCTCCGCGGCCCGGGTGAAATCCACCCAGGCGGTGATGTCCTGTATTCCTGCAAAACGCAGGGGATCCGGGTGGGCCCGGTGCCGATAATGACAAAGCAGCGTTCCGTCACTGCGTTCCGGGTGGTAGTACTGGGACCGGGGCAGACCATAATCGATCAGCAATATCACACCCCGCGTTAAGGAGCCGGCCAGTGCTCCCACCCAGGGTCCCAGCTGCCGGCACAGTTCCGACTCATATCCCTGTTCCGGCATTTGCGGAAGGTCCACGCAAACCGCCTCCCAGTCAGCGATCAGCCCATCACTTGCCGGCCTGTCCTGCCATGCGAAGCCCTGGTCAGCGACAACGACGCCCTGAACCTGCAACCCTTCCGAAGTCAGGCGGATACGCTCCACCGGCAAGGCGTCCATCACTTCATTGGCAACAATGGCCCCTTCAAATTGCTCCGGCAGCGCATCCAGCCAGCGGACCCGCCGTACCAACTCCGGCACAGCTTCAGCCAGGAACTCTTGTTGGCGCCGCCGCAGATCCGCACTGACCTCCAGGATCAGGTACTCACCAGGGAGGCAATCCTGGCTGGCCATTTGCCTGAGAATATCCGCAGCCATAACCCCGGAACCGGCTCCCAGTTCCAGCACATCGCCGCCACCGAGTTGCTCCAGGACCTCACAGACCTGGCCGGCAAGACAGCGGGAAAACAGGGGAGAAATTTCCGGGGCAGTAACGAAGTCACCCTCTTTGCCCAGCTTTGCGGCCCCGGCGCTGTAATACCCCAGGCCCGGCGCATACAGGGCCAGCTCCATAAAACGGGCGAAACTTATCCACCCCCCTGATTGCTCAATCAGCTGGCGGATATGGGCGTCGAGTTTTTGACTGTGGGCCGCGGCGTCGCCATCCGGCGGCGGCAAATCCGGACTCGAATTTTGCTGGCTTGATATATCGCTCACGGTACTGGGCCTGAATCGACTGCTAACTGGCTGGGTACTCTACTGCCTGCAAGCGGCTTATTCCAGAATCGCGATTCCCGGACTGCCATGCTGCTATCCTGTTGCCAGGGGCGAACCGTTACGGCGTTCGGACCGCCCCCGTATCCATCGCCATGTCCAGGACGGGCCAATGACTAGCCAGGCACTACAGAACAAGACCATATTTATTACCGGCGGGGCCAGGCGGATAGGCGCCGCCATGGCACGCAGCTTTCACGCAAACGGCGCGAGGCTGGTCCTGCACTATCGCAATTCCGCAGCACAGGCACAGGCGCTGGCCGAAGAATTACTCGCGGACCGACCTGATTCGGTGGTCCTGCTGCAGGCCGATCTGTTAGATACCAAAGACCTTGGGCGGGTCGCCAGGGAGGCCGAGCAGGCCTTCGGCGGACTGGATGTGCTGATTAACAACGCCAGCAGTTTCTATCCCACGCCATTGGGTACAGTTACTGAAGAGCAATGGGACGACTTGCTGGGAAGCAATCTCAAGGCGCCGTTTTTTCTTGCCCAGGCCCTGGCCCCGGCACTGAAAAAAAGCCGGGGCATGATCCTGAACATGGCCGATATCCATGGCCGACGGCCCCTGGGGCAACATACTGTTTACTGCATCGCCAAGGCCGGACTGTCCATGCTTACCCTGAGCCTGGCCAGGGAACTGGGCCCCGAGGTTCGGGTCAATGCCATTGCGCC